>ERZ773185.2723-NODE-2723-length-11044-cov-2.414050_pt1 | contig 11044 bp, 11 predicted proteins | sample MGYA00580531_ERZ773185 | MGnify/ENA primary metagenome ERZ773185 (study PRJEB29015, sample SAMEA2737799) | human gut metagenome | biome: human gut; feature: human-associated habitat; material: faeces | place: China | collected 2012 ...
AATCTAATTGTTCCATTAGGTTCTTTCTAATGATGGTTTGGTCACTTTTCATTATAGGTTGAACTGCACCCCAAAAGTTAGACAAAAAAATCTAACTTTTGGGGTGTTTTTATTATGAAACTAACTTATGAAGATAAAGTTCAAATATATGAATTGAGAAAGCAAGGTCAAACCTTCAACCAACTTTCAAAACGATTTGGTGTGGATGCTTCTGGATTAAGATATATGACGAGATTGATTGAACGTTACGGAATAGAAATTATCAAGAAAGGTAAGAATCGTTACGATTCACCAGAATTAAAACAAGAAATGATTGATAAAGTGCTACTTGAAGGTCGTTCACAAAAAAGTGTAAGTCTTGATTATTGTCTTCCAAGTGGTGGAATGTTGCCTAATTGGATAGCACAATACAAGAAAAATGGGTATACTCTTCTTGAGAAAAGAAGAGGGAGAGTGCCTAAAATGGGGAGTAAACCAAAGAAGAAACCCGAAGAGATGACAGAGTTAGAACGTCTTCAAGCAGAAAATGAGTACCTGAGAGCGGAGAATGCTATTCTAAAAAAGTTGAGAGAACTCCGATTGAGGGACGAAAAGGAGCAAGAAGAAAAACAGAAATTGTTCAATGATTGGTAACAGAGTTTCCTTTAGATATCCTTCTAAACATTATCAAACTTGCTCGTTCAACCTATTATTACCACTTAAAGAAACTGAATCAAGTAGATAAAAATCAATCTATCAAAGTGGAAATACAAGCCATTTATGATGAACATAAGGGAAATTACGGATATCGTCGGATAACTTTTGAATTGAGGAATCGTGGTTTTGTAGTGAACCAGAAGAAGGTCCAACGTCTGATGAAGCTCCTTGGTTTAAGTTCCCAAATTCGTCGTAAACGCAAGTATTCTTCATACCAAGGAGAAGTTGGCAAGAAAGCAGATAACCCCCCTTATTCAACGACAGTTTGAAGCAGCCAACCCAATGGAAAAGTGCTACACAGATGTGACAGAGTTTGCCATTCCAAATAGCACACATAAATTGTATTTATCGCCTGTTTTAGATGGTTTCAACAGCGAAATTATCGCTTATAATCTCTCAACTTCACCAAACTTAGAACAAGTGAAATCTATGTTAGACCAGTCCTTCACAGAGGAGCATTATGAAAATACAATTCTCCATAGTGACCAGGGATGGCAATACCAACATCAGTATTATCATCAATTTTTAGAGGATAAAGGGATCCAACCGTCCATGTCACGTAAGGGAAATAGTCCAGACAATGGTATGATGGAGTCTTTCTTTGGCATTCTTAAGTCTGAGATGTTTTATGGTTACGAGAAGATGTTTCACTCACTTGAGCAATTGGAACAAGCTATTGTAGACTATATTGATTATTACAACAACAAACGCATTAAGGTAAAATTAAAAGGACTTAGTCCTGTGCAATACAGAACTAAATCCTTTGTGTAAATTAATTGTCTAACTTTTTGGGGTCAGTACAGAAGGCTCGGGGTATTAATTATTCTGATTTAATCGCTTCAATCAAAGCCTCAGCTTGATTCTGAAGGCTTTCAAGAACTTCTTCTGTTACTACGAATTTTCCATCTACCCAGGCTGTATCATTTACACGTGTCGCTGTAAAATCACCAACTACTTGGGTACGGATAAATGGTAACAATTCTTTGTAGGCATCAAAAAGTTGATTGTGACCACCATTAGCAACTGATGACACGGTTACAATCTTATCTTGAAGAGCTGATGGTCCTGAAGGATCTGATAGATCAAGGGCACGACTCAACCAGTCAAGCAAATTTTTCACTGGCCCAGGAATTGAAAAATTATAAACCGGTGAGAAAATCCAGATAGCATCAGCAGCCAAGATCTGCTCTCGAACTTCTGTCAAAACAGGAAGAATTGGACTTTCTAAATCCTGATTAAAAACAGGTACTTGACTATAGTCAAGATAAGAAACATTAGCTTTACCAGCTAGCATTTTCTCAGCTTCTTCTGCTAATTGGTGGTTAAATGATTCCTTACGAAGGGACCCAACGATAAATAGAATGTTTTTCATGATACATTTCCTTTGTATTTCTAATAATCATTTTTACTACTACGTAGTAATATAATTGATTTTAGTATAAATATAAAGAAATCTCTGCTCAGACATTCTTAAATTTTTTCAGAAGCTCTACCAATTGGGACTGTTCGTCAGGAGACAAAACGGAAAAAGTCTCATCAATTGCTCGCTGATGTGGGGGATTGCTGCTTGGATAATACGGCGTCCCGCATCCGTCAAATCAATCTCAAAAGCACGCTTATCTGTTTGACAGGCTTTTCGTATCAACCAACCCTTTTTCTCCATGTTTTTAATGACGACAGTCATATTACCCGAAGTGGCAAGCATGCAATCAATTAATTCGCTAATCTTCATACGCCCCTTGGCATTAAGCATATCCATGACTCCAAATTGAGTTGGTGTCAAATTAAATTCTTTAAAGGTCTCAGAAACCTTGGCATCGATGGTACGAAAAGCCTTACGCATAACTACCATACTTTTTACAGCCATGTTTTTATCTAAGTCACTCATTTCTAGTCCTTTCCAAATAGATGCTGTTTTTATTACTCTACCACAGTTTTTCTAAAAGTGGTATATGAAAATGAAAAAATAAGAAAAAAGAGTCCTTAGATATCTAACCAATACCTCAGAACTCTTTCATTTCTAACTATTACGATTCCAAAAAAGGGCTAATAAGATAACAGCACCTAATACCGAAGGAACTATAGCTGTATCTGCTAGCATTGGTCCCCAATTTCCAAAAAGAAGCTGACCAACAAACGCACCAAGCCATCCTACAAAGGTCTTACCAATGCAACCCATATGTTCTCCTCTATTCGAAATAGCAGAGGCAATAAGGCCAATTAGAAAACCAACTATCATACTTCCAATCATGAGAAATCCTCCACAATACTTAAATCACCCAATCACCATTTCGGAAGATTGGTACACGGCTACCATCATGGCGGATACCATCAATATTCATTTGATTTGAACCAATCATAAAATCTACGTGTACATCAGAGCGGTTAAGACCAGCTGCTTTAAGTTCCTCTTCTGTCATATCTGCTCCTCCCTCAACACTGGTCGCATAGGCTGCTCCAATAGCTAGGTGGTTGGATGCATTCTCATCAAAGAGGGTATTGAAGAAGGTAATCCCAGATTGTGAAATAGGGCTTGAATCTGGTACCAAGGCACATTCACCTAGAGCACGCGCCCCATTATTGTTGAAGACGAGATTCTTCATCACTTTCTCACCTTGGTCTGCTGTAATATCTACAATTTCACCATCTTTGAATGTTACTTTGATTCCCTCAATAATATTACCATTATAGCTTAGTGGTTTTGTACTTGAGACATAACCATATGCACGACGGAAATCTGGTGCCGTAAAGACCTCTTCTGTTGGCATATTAGGAAGGAAGCTCTCCCCCTGGGCATTGATTGCACCTGCAGACTCCCAAACGTGGTTTTTAGGCAATCCTAGAGTCAAATCTGTTCCAGGTGCTTGGTAATGCAAGGCTGAGAATTGTGCCTCATTGAGTAGGCGTGCTTTAGCATCCAAACGGTCAGCATGTTCCTTCCAGGCACGTACAGGATCCTCTTCATAAACACGACAGGTCTTGAAAATTTGGTCCCAAAGTAAATCTACAGCTTCCTCATCACTCGAAGCATCAGGAAAGACCTTCTTAGCCCATTCTTTACCAGCTGCAGCAGCTACCGTCCAACTAACCTTATTAGACTGAGTTGCCACCTGCATAGGTTTAAAGGCCACTCCAGTAGCCTTAGCATGAGCAGATAAACGTTCAGGAGCTACACCATTAAGGGCACCCGGATCAGAAGAACGGACTCCTAAACGACTTGCTTTCTTTTCTAACAAATATTCCATCTCAGCTTTTTTATAGGCAGGAACCTCTTCGATTCTGTCCATATCGGCATGCAAGAAGCGCTCGCGATTAATAATATCATCTGACCATTGAACAATTACCTCAGCTGCTCCTAAAGCATAGGCTTCTTTAACTAAGAGATGAGCTAGCTCTGCTTGTTCTACATCAATGCTCAAGGCCACTGTGTGACCTGGCTGTACATTAATCCCATTAGCGACCAGTAATTTAGCATATTTCTCAAGATTTTCTTTAAAATTTGGTAAAACCATGATTAACTCCTTGAAACTGTAATTTTCTATCAGTATACCATAAGACGAAGAAAAAGGTTTCCTCTCAGCTTTGGCTTTTTAGCATCACATGCAGCCCCCTAAACAAAAAGAGAACGGAGACTGACTCCATTCTCTCAACGTTGATGACAATTCACTTTAGCTATTAAAAGAAATCATCAAAAAGACTTAATTGATTATCTTCTGGCATATTTCCTAGGATGCCCATTTCATCCAATTTTTCAACCAAGGTTGATGATAGGCCTCCTCGTTTACGCAATTCTGTCTTGGAAAGGAATTCACCTTCTTCACGCGCAGCAACCACTTGCTTAGCAACGTTTTCACCCAAACCTTCAAGTGCGATAAACGGAGGAATCAAGGTATCTCCTTCAATCAAAAATTCAGTCGCCTGACTCTTATAAAGATCTAACTGGCCAAAGGTAAAGCCACGTTCTAACATTTCATTGACAATTTCAAGCGTCGTAAATAAGTCATTTTCAACATTAGTCGCTTCATTTCGTTGGCGCTTCTCCTTAATATCTTCCATTCGAGCTTTAACAGCATCGAGCCCTGCAGACATCGTCTTAAGCTCAAATGCTTTGGCTCGAATCGAGAAGTAAGCACAATAGTAATAAATAGGATGGTGCACCTTGAAATAAGCTACGCGAAGGGCCATCATAACGTAGGCAGCCGCATGGGCTTTAGGGAACATGTACTTGATTTTACCACAAGATTCAATATACCAGTCTGGAACATTATTTTCACGCATGGCTTGAATATAGCCATTTCGCTCTTCTTCAGAAATTTTCAACCACATTCCCTTACGCACACGTTCCATAATAGTAAAGGCCATCTTAGGATCTAACCCTGCATGCATTAGGTATACCATGATATCGTCACGACAACCGATAACTGTTTTCAGGGTGGCAATACCTTCCTTAATCAAATCTTGTGCATTACCCAACCAAACATCTGTACCATGGGACAAACCAGATAACTGTAAGAGTTCCGCAAAGGTCGTCGGATGCGTCTCGTCGACCATACCACGAACAAAGTTAGTCCCAAACTCAGGGATTCCCAACATTCCCGTTGGTGTCCCAATCTGTTCAGGTGTTACCCCTAAAATATCAGTCCCTGAAAAAAGTTTCATCACATCCGGATCATCTGCTCGAATATCCTTTGGATCAATTCCTGATAGGTCCTGTAACTTACGAATCATAGTCGGATCATCATGTCCCAGAATATCTAGCTTCAACACGTTCTCATCGATATCGTGGAAGTTAAAGTGAGTTGTCTGCCAAGCAGCAGTTACATCATCAGCCGGATATTGAACAGGTGTAAAATCATAGACATCCATATAATTTGGAATAACAACGATACCACCTGGGTGCTGACCTGTATTTCGCTTAACCCCAGCAGCACCCATAGCCAAACGATCAACCTCAGCATCACGATAGAACTTATTGTAATCACGTTCGTAACCCTTGACAAAACCATAAGCTGTCCGATCTGCAACAGTACCTACCGTTCCAGCACGGAAGGCATATTGCTCTCCAAAAATATCACGTACATCCAAGTGAGCCGACGGCTGATCATCTCCTGAGAAGTTCAAATCAATATCAGGAACCTTATCTCCATCAAAACCGAGGAAGGTCTCGAAAGGAATATCCTGACCATCTTTTTTATACTCAGTACCACATTCTGAACACTCCTTATCTGGCAAATCAAAGCCAGAGCCATAAGAACCATCCGTGATAAACTCTGAGTGTTGGCATTTAGGACATAAATAATGAGGTGGCATAGGATTTACCTCGGTAATTCCAATCATTGTTGCAACAAAACTAGAACCAACAGACCCCCGAGAGCCAACCAGGTAGCCACGTTTATTTGAACGGTTCACCAGCATCTGCGATGCCAAATATATTACGGCAAATCCATTACCAAGAATTGAGGACAACTCTTTCTCAATCCGCAAGTCAATAATGTCAGGCAAAGGATTACCATAGAGCTCAAACGCTCTAGCATATGTCATCTCCGCAACCTGTTCTTCCGCACGATCAATAAAAGGTGTGTACAAGTCTTTTTTGACAACCTCGACCTCTTCAATTTGGTCTGCCATAGCCTGCGTATTAGTTACAACAATTTCATAGGCTAAGTCTTTTCCCAAAAAAGCAAAGTCATCTAGCATCTCATTCGTTGTTCTAAAATGCGCTTCAGGTAAAGGAGCAGGTTTCGCATTTTCTCCCTTACCAATTGGCCTATTAATCATGGCTCCTTGTCCCAAAGCACGAACAATGATTTCACGATAAATGGCATCCTCAGGATTGATATAATGTACATTTCCTGTAGCTAACACAGGCTTGTCCAGACGATTAGCGACTTCAATCAAATCTCGAATCAGTTGTTCTATAGCCGCCTCATCCTTGATTAAATCCTTTGCAATCAAGGGCGCATAAATTGCCGGTGGCATAACTTCAATAAAGTCATAATATTTAGCAACTTCAACTGCCTTGTCAATACCATGAGACAGAAGCGTATCAAAAACCTCACCATCAGCACAAGCAGAACCTACAATAATTCCCTCACGATACTCATCTAAGACCGTACGAGGAATACGTGCTACTCCCTCAAAGTATGAGACATTTGATAAACTTACCAACTTAAAGATATTCTTCAAGCCAGTTTGATTCTGAACATACAGCGTCGCATGTTTAACACGAGACTTTTTATACGAATCTTCAGAAACCAACTCCGTGTTCAACTGTTCCAGATTAGTCAAACCGTGCTTTTCGAATACATCTTTAATGAAAATAAACAACAAACGACCTGTTGCTTCCGCATCATAGTTGGCCATGTGGTGGTGGTCCAAGGCAACGCCAAAACGCTTTGTCAAAGGACCCAAACCATGACGTTTATACTCAGGATAAAGATTCCGTGCAAATTCTAAAGTATCAATAACCGGTTGTGAGATTGTCGGTAACTGATGTCTTTCGTAATTGGCATTCATAAACCCAACGTCAAAGGTCGCATTGTGGGCGACTAGCACAGCTCCTTTACAGAATTCTTGAAACTCCTGTAAAACTTGCACTAAAGGTTTGGCACCTTTAACATGATTATCAGTAATACCAGTCAATTCAGTCGTAAACGCAGAAAGCGGATACCCAGGATCAATGAATTCATCAAATTGCTCAACAATATTACCTTTATGCATTTTTGATGCCGCAATCTGGATCAAATCATTATGAACAGCAGACAAACCTGTTGTTTCTACGTCGAATACAACATAAGTTGCTTCTTTTAATTCCAAATTTTCGGAATTATAAACAATAGGAACTTTGTCCTCAACAAGATTGGCTTCAAGACCAAAAATAGCCTTAATACCAGCTTTCTTAGCCTTATGGTAGCCATGAGGAAAACTTTGAACATTTGCATGATCTGTTATCGCAACTGCTGGATGTCCCCAAGAAGCCGCTGTATCGATAAGCTCTTCAACTGTCGGCATAGCATCCATAGTTGACATATTAGTATGAGCATGAAATTCAACTCGCTTCTGTCCCTCGGGCATCAAATCCTTACGAGGAGTATGAGAAATTTCCTTAATATCTTGTACGTTCATAGTCAGACTATGTGTAAAAGGATTATTCTCAATACGACCTCGAACTCTTACCCAGTTTCCTTTTTTAATCATACCGAACTTAACAAGTTCTTCGCTATCCTTCACCCAACGTTGCATAGCAAAACTAGAGGTATAATCAGTTACCTTAAAATTAATTATAATCCTACCTGTTTTCGTTTCACGTTGTTCTACATCAAAAATATATCCTTCGAAAACAATCCTATTTTCTTCAGAATTAACTTCAATCATTGGAGTAATCTCAGCTTTATCAAAGCTTGCCTGACGTTGACTTTGCTTTTCGGCAAAATTTTGCCCCTGATCTTTCTGAGCTGGAGGTACCGGCGAACTTTGAACAATTGATTGAAGTGCTTGTCTGGCTTGAGATTCAGCTTCTTCTTGTAGGGAGACCTTTTTCGTCTCGTAAGCCTCTTCAAAAGAAGATGAGGCCTCTTTATCCTCGAGAACAGAGATAGAAACATTAGATAAACCAACATTCGAAAGAGCATCAGTAATCAACGCTATAAATCTCTCCTGTAAATTCTCCCGAAGAATATGCGCAGGTGCCTTAACAGAAATACTATTATTAGAAAACTCAACCCTCAAATTTGAGAATAGGGAATAGATTGAAAAGTGCGAAGATATTAAAGTATCTAAGGCATGTGAAAAATAAGCTTCAAGTAAAGATTGATCACAAGAGGTAGACTCTACACAAATCTTATATCTAACGTTAGCACCTAAAGAATCAAAAGAAGAATGAAGCAGACTATCAAAAAGAGTGAAAGTCTCATATGACAAAAGATTTCTAAAAGAAAAAACAAAAAACCACTGACGTTTAGACTTATATAACTTTACCAATTCAATAGAACCATCTTTAATCTCAACGTAAGCTTTGTCATTCTGCGGAAAATGAATTTGTTTTAAAAGAAGCTGAAATTTATCAGACATAAAAAAATAACTCCTATATACAAAAAAACACCCCTTATGGAGTGTAACTTATACCGGCGGCCGGGGTCGAACCGGCACGTCCTTGCGGACACTGGATTTTGAGTCCAGCGCGTCTGCCAATTCCGCCACGCCGGCAAAGTATAACTGGGGTAGCTGGATTCGAACCAACGCATGAGGGAGTCAAAGTCCCTTGCCTTACCGCTTGGCTATACCCCAAAAATAGGCGAATGAGGGGAATCGAACCCCCGAATGTCAGAGCCACAATCTGATGTGTTAACCACTTCACCACATTCGCCACCTTATTAACACGGGCAGTAGGAATTGAACCCACACTGAAGGTTTTGGAGACCTTAGTTCTACCTTTAAACTATGCCCGTAACTATGGAAGGGGAGGGATTCGAACCCCCGAACCCGAAGGAGCGGATTTACAGTCCGCCGCGTTTAGCCTCTTCGCTATCTCTCCTTAAGAACAAGAAACAGTATAACACAGTTTCTTGATCAAAGCAAGCCTTTACTTTGGATTTTAATGATTAAGATTGTACGATTCAATAATGGCAGCTACTGCATCATCCATTTTTTTGTGGAAACCTGCAACATTTTCCTTGTCAACAACGGCAAACTTACCATCAATTTCTACAATTTGTCCAATCACTTTCTTGCCAACAAGAAGTTCAAAACCTTCGATGGTTGCTTTGTTGACGACTACTTTAGCATCATTAATTTGGATTTCAATTTTTTTATCTTTTTTACTCATAGATTTATACCCGATACTTGGCTCGAGCCATCCTTTCTTAATGTATCTCCTTAATTCTACCGAAAAAGAAAAAAGCTTGCAAGAGCAAGCCTTAAAATAATCATTTATTTATTAAGAATTAGTCAACTTTGACAATCCATCCTTCTGGTGCTTCAACATCACCAAATTGGATACCTGTCAACTCATCATAAAGTTTACGTGTTACAGGTCCGACTTCTGTTTCTGAATAGAAGACATGGAAGTCATCACCGTGTTGTACACCACCAATTGGTGTGATAACAGCAGCTGTACCACAGGCACCGGCTTCGACAAATTTATCCAACTCGGCAATCTTAACATCACCTTGAATAGCTTTCATACCAAAACGATTTTCAGCCAGGTAAAGCAATGAGAATTTCGTAATTGATGGCAAGATAGATGGGCTAAGCGGAGTAATGAACTCATTATCTGCTGTAATCCCAAAGAAGTTTGCAGAACCCACTTCTTCAATCTTAGTGTGAGTTGCTGGATCAAGGTAGATAACATCAGAGAAGTTACGGTCATGTGCAATCTTACCTGGCAACATACTTGCTGCGTAGTTACCACCAACCTTAGCAGCACCTGTACCATGTGGCGCAGCACGGTCATAATCATCTTGAATAAGGAAGTTTGTTGGAGCCAAACCACCCTTGAAGTAGTTACCTACTGGCATAGCAAAAATAGTAAAGATATACTCATCTGCTGGATGCACACCAATAATATCACCAACCCCAATCAAAAGTGGACGGAGATAAAGTGTAGCACCTGTACCATATGGTGGAACGTATTCTTCATTGGCACGCACAACTTGTTTACATGCATCTACAAATTTGTCGATAGAAACTTGTGGCATCAAAAGACGATCAGCAGTACGTTGCAAACGTTTGGCATTTTCATCTGGACGGAACAATTGAATAGAGCCATCTTTAGTACGGTAAGCCTTGAGTCCTTCAAAAGCTTCTTGACCATAGTGAAGGGCTGGAGATGCTTCTGAAATATGCAAAGTTGCATCCTCAGTCAATTGCCCCTCGTCCCATTTGCCGTCTTTGAAATATGAGATATAACGGAATGGAAGTTTACGGTAATTAAATCCTAGATTTTCCCAGTCTAAATCAACTGTCATGTGTATGTCCTCTTTTCTGTTACTATGTGCTTTCTAGTATAGTCCTTTTCATTGAAAATTTCAAGGTTGTGTTGCAAAATTCTGACAATTCTTTTTAAAATAGTTCTTTAGTCTCTTAAAGAAAAAAACTCTGCTCTCTAGTAAGAGAACAAAGCTTTCTTATCATTATTTTTCAATAATCTTAGCAGAAAAGACTTCTTTGTCTGCCAACCCTTCAATAAAACTTCCATTGCTAGTGCGATCTGAAAGATTTAGAAGGGACAAATTAACCTCTGCAGTTTCGCCTGTCGTGGCTGTCACAAGCAAGGTCTGAGGAGTCTCTTCTACTGGTGTTGCTAGAAGATCTATTTCGCCACCAGCATTTTCCGTAAAGACTGGACCCG
>ERZ773185.2725-NODE-2725-length-11033-cov-3.495901_pt1 | contig 11033 bp, 6 predicted proteins | sample MGYA00580531_ERZ773185 | MGnify/ENA primary metagenome ERZ773185 (study PRJEB29015, sample SAMEA2737799) | human gut metagenome | biome: human gut; feature: human-associated habitat; material: faeces | place: China | collected 2012 ...
ATCACGTAGTAAGGGGTGAAATCTCACCCCTTATTTCTTTATAGTCTAGAAGTCTGATGGCTGCTGCCATCCTTTTTTATGTCTCGATGCTGTCATTCACTCATAAAAAATAGAGGATACTTTTTTAGTGTCCTCTATTTTCTAAATCAAATTTTTGAGATATATAAGAAGTGATTCGAAATCTGTATATTCATATGGGCTTATTGGAATTCCGTTCCAGCTTGCAAAGAATACTCGTGCATCATTCTGTGGAACATAAATACACTCCAGATTCCAGTCGTTAATGATATCCTGCACATCCTGTGCTTGAATGAGATATGTCTGCCCTTCAATATTTTCTGTCACTATGGCAAGTCCTTTTTGAAAAGATTCTGTCTTCATATCTTTCTTCCTCCTTTACACATACGTTCCTCTTAGCGATATCTTGGTGAAAATACTGGTGTTTCATGTTCCATATCGAAAGCACTATATGCTTCTTCTTCTGGAATTTCAAGCACTCTTGTTACTTGCTTGGTTTCAAAATCCAATCTTATTGCATCATTGAGCGTATAATATTGTGCATCTGTTTTTGAAAGTTTTTTGGTTGCACGGATACAGATAGAATCTCTCTTTCCATAACAAACTTCTAAATATACCATTGCTTCATGTGATACTGAATTTTCCATATTTCATTCCTCCTCTTCACATATACTATTATACACTAGTAATACCTATATGTCAATAGGTAAAGTAATAGTAATACCATTATTGTATCAGCCTTCCTGTAGGAGAGCCCTGATTATGCGGCGCATGAGTGAAGGGCGTTGGTTTTATGTTTTTCTAGACCATTTAATGACAATGAAAAAGGATGCGGAGTCTGTACGGCAGTAGGAAGGGGTCTGCACCTGATCTCTTGATTTTTTATTTACTGGAGCAAAAATTAATGAAAATGATTTCGCCTTAAAAAAGGAATATAAAAAAAGAAAGAACCCCAGATGGGGTCCTTCCTCGTTCAACGTAACACAACTAATAAAATATTAGTGCTCTAATCCGCGTCCGTCCCCCGAAGGGGATTAACGACTGCCTCTATCAAGAGAACACATTCATTATAGCACAATTATCTCTAATCAGCAAGACATTATACCGTCTGCAGCTGGTTGAATGGAAATGATATGCAGTCTAGTTCAGAAGCAATCCTTTCAACAAGTTCATGCTTTTTTTCAATCAGAATGGATTTTCTTCCAGCTTTTCTGCATGCCATGCCTACTGAGCCACTGCCAGCAAACTGGTCAAGTACAATCTCGTTCTCCCTGGTAAGATAATCAAGCAGCTGTTCGAACAGTTCCACTGGCTTCTGTGATTGTGCATAGACCTCTTTACGCTTTACTGGAGGGACATTGAACTCTGTAGGCAGCATTCTATTGGTACCACTCATAAAGCACTCAGAACCTGTTTTTTTGGTCTTCTTGGCATCGATTCTCAATGCTCTTGCCTTGCCTTTTGAGAATATCATCAAGTCCTCGCTGTTTTTGGCTTTTCTGCCTGTGTTGCTGATAAATGAACCCTTGATCCATGGAACCTTGGCATAGTATTCAAAACCTGCTTCCTGTGCCATCTTCTTGATTCTGTATAGATAATCAAAGTTGTTTTCATTCTCGGCTGGTATCACTTCACACAGGAAGCTTCCTTCCTTGAGAACTCTTGATTTCTCAAGGAAGTCCTCAGATGTATATTCGAATACATCATACTCGGCGAAGTTTCTATTCCCACCTTTGTTTGATTTCTTATCGCTCCATGGGTGATCAGTAATGATGCAGTCGATGCTTGCGTCATTAAGGAAGCTTAAGTCTCTTCCGTTACCTTCAATTACGATACAGTCCGATTCCCTGGCGAGGTAGACACCTCTGCCAATCTTGCTGAAGACTGTTCCTAGATTCTCATAAATTCTACTGCGTACGCTTTCTTTGTTTACTGTCGGACATGCCTCATAAGCCTCAGACAGTTTAAATGGATATCCCTCAAATGCATTTAATAGATTACTAACAATACTCATATTCCATTCCTCCTCTTTACACATATTATTATACACTAGTAATACCTATATGTCAATAAGTAAAGTAATAGTAATACCAATATTTATGCAAAATAAAAAGCATGGATAAACCATACTTTGACAAGAACATCAGCCTTCCTGCAGGGAGCCCTGATTATGATGAGCATAAGGGAAGGACATTGTTTTTATGTTTTTCTAGATTATTTGAATGAATAAGTAAACTACCCATCACTTAAAGGTAATGGGTCTTACGCTCATCTCCTATAAATAAAATGCACCATGTTACAGCTTTGCTGCGATATGGTGCTGTTCTAATTATGTTTTTATGGGGAAAGAACTAGAACACCTGTATTATAGCATATTTTGCTGTTATTTTCAATGTTATTGCGGTCAATTGAGGGTGACCGAGGAGCTATTGCAAAAATACCTACCAAAGAATTTCTTCCACGGTAGGTATTTTTGATTTTTAGACTGTCTTAACTAAATAGAGATTTAGTGGCTGAAAACATCACTTTACAAGTCAAGACCTGCAAATGGTCTTAACTTAATGACATTAGGCTTTTGCCAGTGCCTCTTTGTTTTTATTCTAACAAACAAAAGCGCCGACTCATTGGCCGACGCTTGTTTTTATTTTATTGATGATCGTGTCACCAGAACACAGAACACAAGTATTCTAGTTTCCAGGAGCTCTATATGCTACTGACCAGTTTCCAAATCCAACTACTGAAATTTCTCGTCCTGTCTGGTCTCCACCTTGAGCTCCGGTGATTCCACCAACCTCATCGCTGTGAGCCCCTACAGTTTGGCCGTTTCCAATATAGATTTCAGTATGTCCCTCTCGCCACAGGATATCTCCTGCAACCAGAGAAGAATAATCTCCATTTGAGAATGTAATCTTTTGGAATCCAAGCTGAGTAAGAACGTCAGCCATACTTCCTGTAGAAAAAGCGTACGAACAAATGGAAGCAATTGGCCATCCGGTATTGTACAATGAATAATACACAAGTGATGAACAGTCGTAGTCTGGGTTACCATTTCGATTTATTTGCGAGTAACCATGTGAGTCATCTGCTGCAATTTCAAGAGCCCATTGCATATACGCTGTTCCTCCGCTACCCGAAATCTTGCCGTAGTATGTCTCTGCGAGTTTACCACGGGTATCGTCTTCTGTTGCGCTTCCATATCTTTCCCAGTAATGTCCAAACATCGAACCGGCTTCATACGGATCAGATGTCGACTGGAATTGTGACCAAAGAGACTGGCTCCACTGCATTACAGCTCCAGGCACGGAACCATCTCCACTCATCTCAGCCCAAGCAAACTCTAGCTGGCACTGCTTGTCAGTCCAATCTCTTCCTTTGCTTGCTGCGTAATTTTTGAGAGCTGTCAGACGTTCTCCGAGCCATTGGAACAGACCACTCGCTCCACTGCTGGAGTTCACATTCGTCGGGTCAAATGATGATTCACGAGAAATATTAGCCAAGATACCAGCAATTGCTACATCACTTAGTCCCTTGTTAGAGAAGAAATCATAAATTTCTCTTTCCTGTTCTGTAAGAGCACCTCCGCCAAATGAGTTCGACGTGTCTACATTGAAAATCAGGTCGAATATTTTTGGTTCAAGCTGCATGAAATGATATGGGAGAGCGTCTCCTTGCTCCGTTGCCTTAGTGTCCCATACTCCCCCGTAATTTGGATCGTTTTCTTCCAGTGATTTAAGGTCTGTACAGACGTGAACAATAATATTACATGAAAGCTGCATTCCCGTTGCTGCAACATCGGAACGTCCATCGTTTAATGTGACGTCGGAACCAGATGGTGATACGGTATATGCAACTTCTGCCCCCTTCCAGTCAGCGACAGCATAATCCAGGATGTCGAAGCAATACTGGTTGTATTTTTCAACGTCTGCAGGACTTGCGTAATAGCCACCAAGAGTAGACATTGCAAGGATTTCTTTCATGAAATATGTTCTTGAGTTCATTGCACTTGCCGCAGAAGATGCAGACACTCTTGAATTTCCATCCCAGCTTCCAAGATTAACTGCCTGCGTGATAGTTTTTCGTCCCCATTCTGGGTGACATGATGCAGTACCTGGGTTTGCATGACCGCTACCATACCAGGTGTCTCTGTTAACAACAAACTCAACGATTACCTGTCCGTTATCATGCCCCCATGTTGTACAGCCTGGGTCACTTTGATTTTTAATATCCCCGACAATTGTATGGAGCACAGTCCCATCTGACTGATAGAAGTCAACAAGATCTCCAACTTGCCCGAAAGTTGTTGTACACGCGATAACGTATCTGCCATCAATGACTCCAAAGCCTTCGTCATCAAAGCTCATCCCCGCTTTTTCTCTTAATTTGTATTGGGCTGAGCTTTTATCCTTAATACTCTGCCAGCCCATGTACGTAAAATATCGACCAAGGCCACCTGGAACACTAATAGTCTTTCCAGATGTTGAGGTATTTGTGCCTCCTGTAGATACCCCGGCGGAAGAACCGCTTGGTTTTTGATTATTCACGGTGACCGTAGTTCCATCTGCGGCAAATCTACGTATAACATAAGGACTCTCATGATCTGCTTTTCGATCATGTGTGATTCCATATGATCTATCTTTTGCTTCATAGATATATCCATTGCCATCATAGATACCAACATGGTGGTCTCCATAAACAATAACATCTCCAGCCTGCGCTTTTTCAAGGCTTGCAACCGGTCTTCCAGCTGTCTTCCATTCTACAGCTGTTTTGTATCCTCCGTTGTAAACTCCCGCTTCCATAAGTACATGCCACACGTAGTGAGAACAGTCGACGGCAGTATCTGACGGACCGCTTCCCCATTGGTTGCCGCCCCACAGATATTTGCCACCTACACGTTTCTTTGCCGCTTCGATGATTTTTCCAGCTTCACCTGTTGCGGTAATATCTGTTCCAACATCTCCAACTTTTATAGCACCGCTTCCAATAGTAAGCGGGTTGCCATCCTTATCGTCGAACTCGAAGTTTACTGATACGCCTCCAACGGAAAGTGATTCTGTCTTTGTGGCTGTCAGCGTTTCTGCAGGAACAATGACTTCTTCCGTTTCCTTTCCATCTGGGCCCCTTTCATCTTTCGGGATAACACGCGTTTCCGTATGTGCCGGATGCGTTGTCGTTACGGAATACGTGTAATTTGTCGTGAAATCTTTTGCATTTTTGAACGTGATTCCACTCGAATCAATCGGAGAACCATTCAGCGTAGCTGATGAAACTTTGATATCATGAAGATTTTTCGTGCTTGCATCGTCTCCGGTTACAGTTCCTCCATTTGCCAGTGTCTGGTACGCATTTAATCTCTGCCCCATTTTCGTCATAGCATTCTTTGTCATGACTGGGGCATCTTCGTTTCTATATTCGCTGGAAATATGAGCCTGAGGTAAATAATAGACATCATTAAAGCTTTGATCTGATTTTGAACTGTTCCTGACCTGGCCAGCGGCACCAGCTCCGAGTGCAAGTGTTGTCGTAAGAGATGCAGCGACAACTTTCTTTGCTGCTGCTTTTGCGATTTTCTTCGTCGCCTGTTTTGCTGGCTCCTCTACTACAGCCCCAGCTGCAGTCTGTTGGTTTAATCCCCACATTCTTCGGAATCTTAAGCTTTGCGAACTTGCTTTTTTCGCATCTTGTGCAGAGGTAGCCAATGCACCTGCTTTGCCTGTCCCAGCTCTGGCCCCTCGGCCTACATTCATTTTAGCTGTTCTTGACTTGGCTGCTCGGTTTGTACTTTTAGTTCTCCTTGAGCTGCCTGTCTTCAAGCGAGAAAGTCCGCCTTCATTTTCTTCGGCAGCTTCTAAAAGCTCCCCTGCGCGTCCTTCCGAAATTGTCCCGTCTCGACTTAATTTAATAGCTTTGTTTTTAGCTACAGAACCTCTTAGGTACTCACTTGTGGCGTTCTCAGTCCTCAATCTGTCACGAGCTCGTTCTTTTGCCTGACGGCCACCAGCCTGAGGGCCTTTTCCTGGAGCTTCTGCTTTCTTGATTCCAGCAGCACCACCGCTAGACGAAATCCCTGGGGTTCCCTGTTTTCCAATGCGGATCTTTCCATTCTCTTTTGTGGTTACAGTCTGTTCCGCATTTATTGTTCCGTGAGGAGAAATTTTAAGCTTATCTCCGTTCTTGATAACAATATCTTCTTTTTTTCCGGCAATCCCTTTTCCGTTTACCGCATGACTTCTCTTTACGGCTTCATCAGAGTCGATAATTCGAGTTTCTGATTTGCCTCTCATATGCTTATCGACAGAAGTATCTTTTGCTTTTAGCCCGCCGAGTTTTACTTTTCCGGTTTTCTCATCGTAAGAAAAAGAAGAATCTTTTGATGCGGCCTTTCCTTTTGCAAATCCTTTCGCTTCAATGTCTCCTGTTGGGGAAACTTTTTTCCCATTTACTTTGACAGCCTGGGATCCTCCTTGTTTTTTCTTACCAGTAAGTCCTGCATCGTTTTGATTGAGATGCCTTACAAACGAGTCTGTTTTTTCTGTTTTGTGGACGACATCAGCGTGAGCGATACCAGCTTTTCTAGAAGTTCCTGTTACATCGGCAAAACCGCCGTCTTCCTGGTTTCCAAAATGCGGACGCATGCTGTCTTTGCAAGGAAGTGCGGCACCTGCCACGTTCACGGCCCCTGCAGTCCCTGTAAGCGCGTTTACTTTCGCTCCCTTCTGCAATACGTCTGTGGTCTTTTTCGCAGTTTTGACGGCATCTGATGCGGTTTTAGAAGCATCCTGAATTCCAGATGCTCCTGTAACCGAAGCGCTAGGAGATATTGGAGCTGCTTGTGTAACGGAATTATGTCTGGTTGGCGCCATTTGGCTGTACGGGCCTTTTTCATGTGAACGGACGTATTCTGCATTATGTCTTTCTTTTCCGTTAACTGGTTCTGCAGGCTTTGCACTTGGTTTGTCATTGTCAAGTTCTGGATACTGCCAGCCGCCTGCGGCAGAATCTTCTTTTGGAGCTTCAGAAATACCAGAGGCACCCGTAACGGATCCACTTGGCGAAGAGTCACGCTCTCTTGTCGGCATTGCGTTGTCTTTGCTGTTTAGATACCCTAAGGCCCCAACTGAGCTTTTTGCAGCGCTCTGAACTGATTTCGCCTGTTTATTTCGTTCTTCATCTACGTTATTACTGTTGCGAGCTGTTGATGAAGCAATTCCGCTTCCTATGGACGATGCCCCACTGGTAATGCTTTTTGCAGCGTTCTTCGCAGCATCTGCCTGCTGGATTGTTCCAGCAGTTCCTCCAGCTGCATCTGATGCCCCAGGGACTCCCTGCTTTTTAAGCATGTTCGATGCTGAAGTTCTAAACGTGTCGCTTTTTGCTTCTTGACTGATTCCCTCAGCTCCTGTGACTGTAGGAGATGTTGCTTCTTCTTCTACTGTATTATCAGATCTTGGGGCTGTACGCCACTGATTGTAATCCGGTACACGTTCTCGCTCCATCTCGAAGGCGTTAGAGCTGCCTTCCTTTCTAGCATCTTTGCTGTTAAAAACGGCTGGAGACGTAACATCTTCGATTTCAGCTTCTAGGTCATCTATTTTACCGAGCGTTTCAGCTTTATCTGATGTCCCAGGGACTCCCTGCTTTTTAAGCATGTTCGATGCTGAAGTTTTAAACGCATCATTTTTTACTTCTTGGCCGATTCCGGCAGCTTCAGTGACATTAGACTGTTCTGCCTTTTCGTCTACGCTATCTGCTCTTGGAGCTGTATGCCACCTGTTATAATCCGGCACACGTTCACGCTCCATCTCGAAGGCGTTGGAGTCACCTTCTTCGTTTGGTGCGGGTTTACCTTCTATATCATCTGTATTTTCTGATTCCGGCAAAGACTGCCTGTCCAGCATATAATCGGCAGCAGTTTTTATTTCTGGAGTGAAAGATTCCTGATTGGCAGCTTCCACTCCCGAAGGCATACCTGTAGCATTCTGGCTCTGGGACGCATGCTGAGTATGCCTATGAGCTCGTTCATAGATTTCACGGATTCTTTTATCCGCTTCATCCTTGGCCATCTGTTTCGCTTTTTTCTGGTCTTCTAGCCATTTTTCATCAATCGCTGCGACTTCTTCATCTACGTCAGCTGCGGAACCGGCCTTTTCATCTATTTCTTCTTCGGGGACATCGAACTCTTCTGAGCTTGAGGAATTTGTTCCACCGGCATACTGCCTGTAATCATATTCCCTTTCTCTTACTAACTCTTCATCTTCTCCCAGAGCATCTTCTTTACTATATTCTTTGTCATTTTCTTCAGGTTTATCAGCGTCATTCTTTCCAGCTTTTTCAGGTTTTTCTTCTTCTTCATTTTCATCATTAAAGAAGTTAAAATTTTTCAAGGATTCATCATCAAGATCTGTATTTTCTTCGAGTTCTTCTTCTGGTCTTATTCCTTCTTCAAATTCTTTTTCCATTTCGTCGGCGTGTTCGTCGAAATTTGCGAAGAAATCAAAATCGCCGGGCGACTTTGGCGGTTTGTTTCTATTGTCTGCCATTTTTGATCACTCCTTTCTTCCCCCTTTAGCGATTAGCTGCGCTTTCGGCTATCCGCAATCTAAGGTTGAAAACGCTGCTGTCACCAGTGTCAGCATTGTCAAACAATCTGATCTTCAACTCAGCTCACGGTTCATGCTTCCTCGACAGACATCTGCATACACTATACAAGCTGTATGCCCGAAGTTCCTGTCTTCACATGCGTTCGGCTTCCGCCTGTTTCGATGTGCCTCACCGTACAATTTTTTATAGACTAACCAGCTTCGTTCAAAAGGCGAAGTCCTTCCTGCTTGATATTGATAGCAGCATTGATATCTCGATCATGCTCTGCACCACAGTGCGGGCATGTCCATTTACGAATGCTTAGATTTTTCAAATCTTCGTTCACACAACCACAGACACTGCAGGTCTGTGAAGATGGATACCATTTGTCTACTTTTTGTAGGCATTTACCACGTTCTTTCAGCTTATAGTCAAGCATGGTTACAAACATGCCCCATCCGTTATCAAGAGTGGCTTTGCCGTTTCCGAAGCTTTTATTGGCAATAGCCTTCATATCTAAATCCTCAATCAGAATGGCATCATACTGGTCTGCCAGTCTTGTACTCTCTTTATGAAGGTAATCCAATCGCTGATTGGCAATATGCTCATGCAGGTTTCGAACCTTCTGAAGCTGTTTCAAATAGCCGTGGGATTTTGTTTCTCCTTTTTTAGCACCAGCTTTGTTTCTAAGCTTTCGTTGCTCTTTCTTCAGCCTGCTTTGAGCAAGTCGGAACCAGTGCAGCATATCAGGTGCATTACCTTCGCTGTCTACATACAGTCCATCTGATTTGTAGTCCAGACCTAGAGCTTGGTTTTCACTCACAGGTACAGAAGCTATATCTTTTTCAATGCTGTACGTAATAGATACATAATACCTGCCATTCTTTTTTGATACCGTAGCCTGCTTGAAAGTGCAGCCTTTTAGAATACGATTGTCTGAGCAGCACATCCATCCAAGGAATGGCAGTCTTACTTTTCTTTCATCATGGCTGTAGTCAATAGTCGCTTTATTTGTAGTCGTGTAGGACTGTCTTGCTGTCCTTTTGCTGTGGAACTTTGGAAAGCTGGTTCTCTTCTTAAAGAACCCATCAAAAGCCTTATTGACCTGACGACAGGCATACTTCAAAGCCTGTGAATCTGATTCCTTCAGCCACGGAAGATATTCCTTCATGTGCGGTAAAAGGTTCTGCATATCATAGTACGATAAGTGTTCATTGCGACGTGCATATATCTTCTTATTGCGGGCAAGCATGTGGTTGTAAATAAAACGGCATGAGCCGATAGTTTTGTCAATTTTTAAAGCCTGTTCTTTGCTTGGATAGATTCTCATTTTTAAAGCTTTAACGATTTTCATAGCTCATGTCTCCTTTTGTTTTTTGATTTTCAACCTCTAATTGAGGTTACCCGTGCTTTCTTTTGCGAATTACGGCAATTGCAGCAGCAACAATCACTGCAATTGAAGGAATAATGAATTTTAAATAGCTTGCAAAGCCGTTTTTACCTGAGTTTGCTTCTTCTCCTTCCGGGATTTTCTCTCGCTTTGCCTTATCTGTTTCATCATCTTCTGCATCGGTTGAATCGTAACCAGTCTGTTTTGCAACGTTTTTGTCATATATAGCCCCGGCATCACTTTCAGAATAAATTCCACTTAATGCGTTGCCGTCGTCATCTCGATATGATGTAAGCTCATAAGCATACTTATCAATAAATCCTTTATCTGCAACAATAACCACAGTAGAAGGAGCTACGCCTTTTGTAGATTTTGTAACCGCAACCTCTGATCTTTGAGTGAATACTTTAGTTCCGGTATCTCCATAGTCTTTATCTTTTTCTGCCAGGTATGAAACGGTACGATAACTACCAACCGCAATTTCATCACTTGCCGTTGGCTTTTCTGGAGTCAGCGTATAATAGTGGTGGACTCCCCCATCGAATGTTGGACAAAGGTCTACTGTTACTGGATATTTATGGTTTTCATCAAAAATGGCATTAACAGTCACCTTCCCTTTAACAGCATCTTTCGAGTCTTCTTCTTCCTCTAATGGCGCGCTTCTCGCATAAGCTTCTGTAATCAGTGGAGTCGAAAAGCTGCCACCCACACAGACATTCGCTACCATCAAAGATAAAGATGTAAATAAAATTTTTTTCTTCATTTTTTCCACCTCAATTTTCATTTAAAATTTGCGACAATTCTCTTTTTACATGCCGCGTGAAACTGTATTTTAATGCCGTATAAATACGGTCTGTGTTTCGATATTATTTATATGTCAGAAATTCTATCAGGTAAGAGGCTTGCGCTGTAGAATGTTGCTTTTTAACTTATTTGCTGATTTTGAGCACAAAAAAAAGACCTATCAGATATAATGGGTCTTTAATTTTTGTGTATTTTATAGTTATAGAACTCTACCGTTCTTTACAGTATATTTTTTACCTTT
>ERZ773185.2728-NODE-2728-length-11027-cov-128.652114_pt1 | contig 11027 bp, 8 predicted proteins | sample MGYA00580531_ERZ773185 | MGnify/ENA primary metagenome ERZ773185 (study PRJEB29015, sample SAMEA2737799) | human gut metagenome | biome: human gut; feature: human-associated habitat; material: faeces | place: China | collected 2012 ...
TAGATAATGCTCTTTTTCAATGCCAATTTTATATGTTATTATTTTTATCCCACAAGAAAGCGTGAAGAACCTAAAAAAAAGAGCGGATCCAACGGCAAGAGCTTCCCCCGCCCTCACCATCAAAAAAAGACCACATCTCTGCGGTCTTTTTTGATTGATTTTATTTTTCTTCGTCTTCCGCTGCTTCTGTTTCAGCTTCTGCGAAGGATTCCTGTGCTGCGCCGTCGCCGAGGGGGGCTTTCATGCGGTCGAGTTCATCGATTGCTGCGAGGGCGAGTTCGAGGTCTTTTCTGATCTTGCCTACGTAGGATTTCATGTTGCCTTCGGTCTGCATCATGTTGTGAATGAGGGTGCGGCGGTAGTCCTGCGCGTCTTTGATCTGCTTTTCGCTGTCGGCCTTGGCGTTGGCGATGAGGATGTCTGCGTTTCTGCGCGCGTTCTTCTTCACGTTTTCAGCGGTGTCTTTGGCGAGCTGCAGGGTGGCAGTCATTGTTTCGGAGATCTTTTCATAATTGGCCAGTTTTGCTTTCATCTGGTCAAGTTTTTCTTCCATTTCGCGGTGTTCACGGTAAATGCGTTCGTAGTCAGCGACGATCTGGTTCAGGAAATCATTGACTTCCTCTTCGCTGTAACCACGGACGGTAGCTTTCGTGAACTGCTTATTATGGATGTCCATTGGTGTAATCATAATTTGCCTCCTTGGGGGGAATTCTTTCCCCATTTTACTGTCTATCCGGCGTTTCGGCAAATTCTTTTTTGTCAAAGCGTAAAGATGGCATGAAAATTACCCATCCCTTTTGCTTTTTCCCTTACAGAAATGGAAGTACTGTGCATTACTGTATTTATCGTCTTTCCAGGCGACAGCGCATGAAGATTTTCCCGAAGAGCCATGCGGTAGCGGCGGTATAGATCATGCCAGGAGCGGCTGCGATGAGCATGACTTCAAGCCCCTTCCCCAGGAGGAAGTACATGAGGACGCGGGCAGCGGCGCTTCCCACGGGACCGGAAATCACGTAGAATACGCGGCTGTCTCCAAGCGCCAGCCATACAAGGCCGACGACGACGCGGAATGTCATGGCGACGGCGACGTTCAGGATGGTCGCGGTCCCCATCGTCATGCTTAAGAGGGATGCGAGGATCCCTGCAATCAGGTATTTCTTAAATCCAAAGACGCCACAGATGGCGACGGCAATCGGGGCTGAGAGCTGGAACTCCGTCCCCGGGACAAGGCCCGGGATGCGGAAGACTCCGCTGACGGCTATGAGAACGGCGAGCATCGCTGTCTCACAGATATCCACGATCCATTGTCTCTCTCCTGTCACGGTCATAAGGTGCTCCTTTCGATGGCTAGGGCAGGGGGAAATGCGCTTTCATGACCGCAACGGCGCGGTCCAGTTCTTCTTTCGTGTGAGCCGCGGTCACGGTCAGGCGGATGCGGCTCGTCCCGGCGGGCACCGTCGGCGGACGGATAGCAGAGAGAAGGATGCCTTCCTTAATGCATCGGGAGGCGTATGCGAGTGTCTTTTCCTCTTCGCTCAGTATGATGGGAATGATCGGAGTGTCGCTTGGTTCTACGGGAATCCCCGCTTCTGCCAGCTTCTCCTTCATGTACCGGGTATTCTCCATCAAGCGTCCCACGAAGCGCTCCGGCTCGCGCTCCAGAAGGCGTAAAGCTGCCAGCGCCGTCATCCCGGTCACGGCTGAGATGGACGTAGAGAAAATGAACGGCCTTGAAACGTTCCTCAGGTAATCGCAGATTTCCCTTGAAGCAGCTGCATAGCCGCCCTCAGCACCGAGCGCCTTGGACAGCGTCCCCACCTGGATATCTATGCCAGAGACGTGGAAATGCTCCGCAGAGCCTCTTCCCGTCTCGCCGATCACGCCGACGCCGTGCGCATCATCGACGATGAGGCAGGCATTGTATTTTTCCTTAAGGCGGATCAGGTCCGGGACCGGCGCGATGTCCCCGTCCATCGAGAACACCCCGTCTGTCACGATGAAACGCTGCCCGCTCACAGGCGTATTCTTCAGAAGTTCTTCCAGAGCAGCCATATCCGAATGCGGATAAATGACCGTGCGGGCGCGGGAAATCCTGCATCCGTCGACAATGGAAGCATGGTTCAGTGCGTCCGAGAAAATGATATCGTCCTTGCCGCCGAGGGCATAGAGGACGCCCAGGTTTGTCATGTAGCCTGTATTGAAAATGACGGCATCTTCCGCATGCTTAAAGGAAGCGAGCTCCTTTTCCAGATCCGAGAGTTCAAAGACAGCACCCGATGTCAGACGCGCGCCGCCCGAGCCCGTGCCCCAGCGTACGGCATCCCTGGCCGCTTCCTGGACCTCCTGTTCATGCGTCATGCCAAGGTAATCATTCGAATTAAAGACAATGCACTCCGAACCGTCGCGGCGGACGCCCTTCGACGCCGTCACCATGCGGAGATCCTGCACTTTGCGGAAGCGCCCGCCTTCGCGGATTTCATCCAGCGCCTTTCCCATATTTTCAAGTTTCATTTGATAACCTCACCAATACCGTCTGATTCTGCATATAGTCTTCATAAAGAGCAACATCTGTCCCGTGCTTCACGAAGAAAACGCGCCCGCCGACCGGGTCGCCCTTGTCCTTCATCACCGTAATGCGGCCATAGCCGTGAAGCGGCGAGCCGACGTAGCCCGTCACATAGTCCGGATCATCCGACCAGCAAAGCTCGGCTACCGTGCCGGGTCCGTGAGCCACCTTCGATGCCAGGACAAGCGCTTCACGCGGATGATCGCCGCCAAGACCCTTGCCGCGCATCTTTGCTTCATACTCAGCCGTGTCAGCGCTGTCCATATTGCTGCAGCGGACCCCGCGCTCTCCGCGGCCATCGAGCCTTTCGCCCGTCTCCGCATCCATCACGATTGCGCCCCTCATGCTGTCTTCCAGTGCTTCCAGAGAAGCGATGCCCCGCCTGGCCGCCAAAGGAGAAACACCCGCGCGGATGAGCTCAGCCTCCGCTGCCCTGTGTCCCTCGGACTTCTCGCTCGTGTCGATCTGGTAAAGCGGAAGCATCAGGCAGTACGAAACCGCCGCATCCGGCACCTCTTCCACCTTCACCTGAATGAAATCCGCGCATCCTCTCTCATGCTCCCTTGCACGGCGCATCATGGAAATCACCGTCTCATCCACCAGATCCTCAGAAACAATCCGCTCCGCTCCAGAAATGTGGCGCCCGCCCTTGCCATGGGTCCCGCCCAGGCTCGAACGCATCTTCACACTGTACAACATTTACGGTCTCCTTTGTCAACTTGCATTGTTATTATTGTCAACCTTATGGGTAAAAAATATGCCGAAGCATCGCTCCGGTTCCATATATCTACTTTATTTCTTTCTATTATTTAATAGTAACAGGACTCTTTTGTCAAGGTGTTTGAATGTGCGATGTTAACAAAATAACTAAAACGCATGTGCAGGGATTCAAAAGAGCCTCTATGTAAAAAGGACTTCCGCAGGCGTAGGAAGTCCTTTTTAAGGTGTGTTGCAGGCACCTTTGCTGCCCAGCCCTGGGGGAGGTTCTCCCGGCCGCGTCTCCGCCCTCGAGAAGGGAAGTGAAGCGAAGACCCCGCCCGGTAGATAGGGATGGACTTTATAGAATGCCCTTCAAATCCAGCGGGGATCGCCGCTGGATTCATTGGACTCATTCCCTGTACCAGTTTTTCTATTTCAAGAAATGAGCTTTCGCCATTTCATCATGTCATCTTCCATCCGCTGCATAGAACAAGAGCTTCCATGACAGCCGCTCTCATTCTGCAGGAACCGTCCCCCGCGCGGCGCATCCCCCGATGCACGCCGCGGACGATTTGTGGATGTTCTCCTGCTGACTAACGAAACCCGCTGGCAGGAAACAGTCGGCGCGTCCTTGCATGACACGGCCCGCCCCCGCCGCTTTCCCCCGGGATAAGCAGCAAGGCCATGTCTTGACGCTTCGTTGATACTAAGTATACATTTTCTTTGCAAAAGCAGTCAATATGATATACCATACATTAATATTTGATTTAAATCTCCCCTTTTTTCATCATTTCCATGCAAGAATACGCATGTTAGAAATAAAATTCCCATTCTCAATAAAGTCAAAAATCCTAATTATTTTGTTTGAATTTATTCTGGATAAACAGTCAGAAAGTATACGGCTTTATCAAAATGACGTCGCTTTTTAAATCTATTTGAAAATTATGTTTTAGAATAAAAGCCAGTATTCCCGTTATAGTTTGAAATATTTCCTTGATATTCCTAAATGCAGCATATTCTATATAGGCTCTTTTAAAAATAAGAGTACCAAATCATTTTTATCAAAATATCAATTAGAATCAGACATTTCGCGTAAAGTCTATGCATCTTAGCCCCGTCTTTACCGGACTTTATCAAAAAATCAGATCAAAGTCTCCATTTTCATTTAGGTGAATACCATCGACTAAAACTCATGTATATCCTGCAACCTATGAAATGAGAGGGATTGATAGAAGAAATCACAGAGCTATGAAAAAGGCAAACGATATTGGGAATGGGAGAGGAAGATGGAGGAAAATGCATTTCCACGAGCGAAGCGAGGTTTAAGGGTGTTAACCTTGCTTCGAAAGGAGAAGGTGGCAGCGTAGCTGACGAATGAGATGTAGTTCCATCAGCCGCCAGGCTGGTTTTGCGATTTTTATGAGGTGGTTCATCTCCCAGGCTGCAAGCCGGCTGTATGGTTTTTCATCTTTCTCATATAAAATGCTAAAACCGCACAACCTCGCTCTGCTCGATGAACCTTTTATAAAAACCAATGAATACTGCACCCCTTTCGTCAGCAACAGTTAAATGATAGGCTGACCGCCCTTCCCCGCTGAGGCAGGGCAAAACCTTCCGCACCGGCACGTACCGCCATGTCACTGCGATGTACTGAGTTTTGATTTCCACGAGCCTTCCGAAATGAAATTCCACACAAAAAAGCCTCCCGCGCACTTGGGAGGCTTTTCTGCTTTTCCTTTGTTCAGAGTCAGGCTTTTTATTATTTTATACGCCGACTTTCGCGGCAAGTTTTGCGATGATCTGCTGCTGTTTTTCGTTGATTTCCTTCTGTTCTTTGAGCATGGTTTCGAGCTGGCCGATTCTCTGATCCTGGGAGGCCAGTTTCTTGTTTTGTTCAGCGACGTGTTTCTTGAGGCTTGTCAGTTCTTTGGCTGCTTCACCTGGGTAGACCTTCTTTACATTTCCTCTTTCACCGACTTTGAAGGAGGCGCCGACGGTAACCATGTTATCGTTGTAACCTACGGTCGTTCCCAAAGAGAGAAGCGTGTCGTCATTCGGATGGTAGAAAGCGCCGAGGGCGAGGGCCTGCTGGTCTTTGTAGGAACCACCGGAGACGGCGACGTTTTACTTGCTGTCCGGATCATAGTCGACCGGATGAAGGCCCGCCAGAGCGGCTGCACCTGCGCCGACTTCATTGACACGGTGATTGAGGTCGCCTACGCGGTTGTCGAGCTGTGTCAGGTGGGTCGTGTTATTGGTAATGCTGCCCTTGAGTTCATGAATCTGCGAGCCGTTGACGGCGTCCGTGGACGATGCGGAAATTTCTCCAGGCGCGACGTTTGTCACTTTCCTGCCGCCTGCATTGATGCCGCCCGACGTCATGGACGGACCGCCTTTTATGCTGACGCCATCGTTATTGATGGTAGTATTTCCTGCTTTGACGCTGTCGACGGTGATGTCTTTCTTGAGAGATACTTTCAGCGAATCTCCGGAAATACTGGTTTCCGTATTCGTGCTGTCCCCAAGGATCGAGAGGGTGCCCTTCGGGGAAATCGATGCGCTGTTCCCGTCGTCTGCCTTGAAGCTGGTCGGGTCCGTGACGTTCCTGATCACGACGACTTCACCATTATCGACACTTGTATTACTGTCCGGGGTAATTGGAAGAATCGTCGTCCCGCCGGAATTAGCGCCCGATGTTCCTGTATTTCCTGCGCCTGCAGTGCCTGCCGTGTCTGCAGTGGCCAGGCTGGAATGCGTCGTGACTGCTGTTTTCGTATTCGTTCCTGCGGCCGTATTTCCTACGCTGGCGGATGTATGGCCCGTCTCGGATGTGGTGCCTGTGATATTCGCGCTGATGGTGTACATACCGTCAGACGTCTTGATGACCTGGATGCCGTTGCCTGCCTTGATATTTGGCTGCGTCGCATTCTGCCGGGCGAAGACAACCTTCTTCAGCTGCGCCACGTTGACGGCATCGGTGTCCTGCGTGCCAGCTGCGACGCCCATGATCTGACGGGTGATGCCTTTGAAAATATCGTTGACAGAAACGGCGCCTCTTGTCGATTTCCAGGCCGGGGACGTATTCAGGGAAAGAAGATTTGTCAGCGGATCATAGCCTGCATAACCAGCTGCCGTACCTGCCACAGAGCCCGAACCGAAGGCCGCGCCGCCAGAGGCTGTCGCATAGGAATTGTAACCGACAGCGACGATATCATCGCTTGTCATCTGCGTCGCATTGCTGTCTGCCGACCCGATGACGACGGAACGGTCAGCGCCGGAAAGGTAACGGTTGTCGCCGATGACCTGCGACATCTTCGAAACAAGAACAGTATTGGCTGAACCTATAGAAGTGACATTCTGCACATTGATGGCTGAATTACCATAACCGATTTGGATATCTTTTGCATTTTCTGCTGCACCATCCGTAGTGGACAAAACATTATTCACGCCGAACATCTGCGACAGGTTTGTATTCGTTGCACGGTTCCTATCGCCCAAAACCTGCGTCCTATCTGCATTCGTCACGCCATTGACAGCGCCGAGGGCAGAAACATGCTGCACGGCGGATGCCGTATTTCCCACACCGGACAAGATATTGGATGCGCTTGGCGTCTTCTCTGTCCCGGTGATGGAATTCTTAGCGCCTGCTATCAGAGAGGAATTGACATAAGAAGCGCTGTTTGTATCACCAATCATGACGCTGCCTTTGGTGTTCTCCACATTGGCGTTGTCATCCATGACAATGGAGCTTGTTACATAGCTTCCCTTGCTGCCCGTTCCGATGACCGTCGTATTGTTTGCTCTCGTGAAACTATTGTTGTATCCGTCGATCATGACATACTTGTCGCTATCAAATAGGCCGTTTTGGCCCTTAAGTTCATTCCCTGTACCAAGGACCTGGGCAAAGGATACGCTGTCGACCTTGTTCCCATTTCCGATGGCCATGACAGCGCCGCCTGGATTTTTTTGGCTCCGTCAATGATTGCATCCTGCATGGCTTTTGGAGAATCAAGCGGCTGGCTCAGAATCATCGTTGCCGAAGTGACTCCCCATGTATTTTTCACCTCATTGCCCGTGCCGATGGCGATGGTTCCGCTGCTGTTATTGACACGGTTTCCCGTCCCGATGATGGAGTTTTCCGCGCCGGAATGAGGAAAGGCGGCAATCGATTCATTGGAGTTCAAGGAACCGACGACAGTGCCAAATGCATTCTTATATCCATCAAGAATGGTATCGACCACATGGAGTTCCTGATACTGGCTCGACTGCACATTGTAGCTGCCATAGGTCATCGTGAACATGCCGTTTGCATACGAATTCGTGCCGACCGTCGTCGAGGCCACACCTAGCTGCTTGCCGGCTGCAGGACTGAAGCCGTACGTGCTGAATTCCGATCCCTTCGTATCCCCGATCTCCACATCCGCTCCCAGATTATGCGCGCCGATTTCAATCGATCCTGCCCTTGCGAAAGAATTCGTGCCGATGGCAATTCCTTCCGGCAGATTTTCCTTCGCTTCCGTGTTGCCAGCTATGGTGTAACCAAATCTGTCATCATCTTTGCCTCTCTCCTTGCCATATCCGAAGGAAAGAAGTGCCTCCTCCGTTCGTGTGCCCAGATCGATCTTCGCATTATTTCCAATGGCGATACTCATGCCCTTCGGGCGGGTATTGACCGGATCCATGCCATATTAGATAAATGCCCCCTGGCCCTTTACGATATCATTGGAGGGTGCAGCCTGCGCAGGCAGCGCCGCACTCGTACAAAGCAAAAGGGCGCAGACAGAAGCAAGGAAAAGGCGTACCTTTTCCCCCTGACATCTGCTGCGTCTGGAAATACGTGCATTAAAACTACTCTTCGAAATCATAGTACATCCCCCCGGCGGTCCACAAACGATACCTTTCCAAATTAAGCAGCCGCCATGGACCCTTTCCCCCGAAAGAGTCCTTTCAAGGCATACTGCCGGATCGGGGCGCCGCGTTTGCCAGTGACAAGCTCCATGAACCGCCTGAAATTCCCTGGTTCCAGGCCGGCCCATTCGTTGATAGAGAATCCCCCTCAAACGCGCGCTTTTAATCTCCCGTTCTCGTCTTAAATATATAGTAATTACGATATTAAGAGGAATACGAGTCAGAGATAAGAGGTTGACACTTTTGTTATAGGTATCAAGGAAATCAGGGTAAATTAAGTGTCCTATCCTATTCCGTTATATGCTTCCCATCGTTCCGCGATTGGATTCGGCACTTTTTGTAAAAAATAACTCGGTCCTATGAGAAACCCTCAAGAACGGACACACTCTTCTTTTAAGAACATATAGAAAACTTCATGGACACATCCGCCCTGCTGTACGTGTATCTTATGTGATTCCTTGATAGAGTGATAAAGGAAATAAATAGGATACTAGAGGATATAAAGGAAATGGATGGGAAGATGATCTGACGAATGGTACACCGCGCATTTCCCAAGCGCCGCTAACCTCGCCTTCCCAGACGGGGAAAAAGGGCCGTAGGCCGGTCTTGACCTTGCCCTGGAAGGGAAGGTGTCGGCGGAGCCGACGGATGAGTTGCATTTCCTCGGACAGAGTCCGGTTGTATGGTTTTTAAAGGTGCAATTTCTAAAATCGGGGTGCAGTATTCATTGGTTTTTAAAATATGAAAAGGTTCCACGCGCAAAGCTGCGGTTGTATGGTTTTTCATGGTTTTTCATGTTTTTCCATGCTCCCCATCCCACGCAAAAAGGACTTCCTTGACGAGAGAAGTCCTTTTCACTCGAATAGGCCTGAATAGCAGGTTCTGCCTTTCGACTGTCCGTCATGCGGCCATCCGACTAGTATGGGAAGGGGGTCGGACCGGTCTTTAATTGGGAAGGTCATGACGAACTATATGGAATGCCCGATGAGAGGGGAAGGTTGGAGTTTGGAGATAGATGTGCCCCCTCATGCGATGCTGATTCCCGTATGGGATGAATGAAAAATTTCCTTAGAAAGTTCCCGGTACATGCCGGCAGCCGATCAGCCTGGGCTGGCGCTCTGCCGTAAAAAACAAAAATCGCAGTCAAACGCGGGGGAGAAGACGGACTTCCTTGCCTGGCGTTCGCTGCGAAAAAAGGTGCTTTGAAAACGTTTCAAAATCGTAAGAGCCCCCCTGGCGGCTTGCGAGTATATCGCCGCAGTGGTTACGGTGATTCCCTTTCCTCCGAAAGAAAATTCACGTCCGTCCCCCGGACCACTGCTTGATCGGGATGCTGATGCAGGATCTTCCGGCCGTTCCCTGGAAACTCCCCAGTCTCCTCGGATCTGCCTTGATGAAAGATCTCCGTTAATTATCAGCGTATTTAAATCTCCCGTTCTTTGACTTCAATATATAATAAAAGGGAAATTATAAGAAATACTAATAAGAGATAAGAAGTTTATACTTTTATTATAAGTCGATCGGTTTGTTCTAACTTCCTTTACTCCTATGCATTCCTGCGATAGGTTTCCTCTTTTCAGCTGCAAAAATACACTTGTTTTCCTTAAAATCAGATACTAATTCCCTATTTTCCCTAAAGGCGGACACTCGTTTTACGATCTTCTTTCAGCAGATCATAGAAATATTTGTGAATGAGCCCGTCATTTCATACGCGCATCTTATAATCTTCCCTTACTCGCTTATAACAGATTCTGATTAGTAACGGCAATTTCATGGATATCAGAAGTATCAGAACTTCAATGAAAAAGGCCCTCAGGTAAGCTGAGGGACAGCGATATGACAAAATGTACAATCATTTCGCCACAGTCCTTTTTCTATTGGAATATTCTATTATCGGATTATCCAGCACTTATATGCGCCGGCTTTGTCTGAATACCAAAAAACCTCGCTTCGCTCGAGGAAATGAACCTCCTCAGGCGACTCTGTCGCCAGCTCCCCCCTACGGGGCAAGCTCAAAAAAAACCTTAAACCGAACTTCGTTCGAGAAATGCTAAAGGCAGTATTTACCTAATTTTGTCACAGCTTTTTTTGGATGGCCATATTATGGAAAGCCCAAGAGAATGGAAATCTGGAAAAATCTTTTTCTCAGGCGTTTTCCCTTATTCCGTCACTCCGGTCTTTGCCATAAGTTTCCGGATCAGGATTTCCTGTCTGGCGAGTTTAATATCTGAAGCAGCATCCGTCTTTGAGTGTACGGAAATTTCCAAATCTTGCTGTCAGTATAAATGAAATCAGTCTCCAAGAGAAATCGTAATCACCAATAGGTTCTTTCCAGCCTGCTATAAGCGTTTGTGCCATCTTCAAGAAATCCCAGCAAAAAAGACTCCTAGTCGGAAACCAGAAGTCTTTTTCACCGCCGTCGTCCATGATGGAGAGTGGGACGATGGCACACCCGTCTGCAGCCGGGATTACGGGCTGCGCGGTATGGAGACGCAGCCGTCAAGGCGGAAGGTTCATCCAGGGAGGGAGCAGACGGGCAATATGGATGGTCCCGCAGCGGACCGGGGAGTGAAAACGTAAGTTTAACTGTCCGGCCGCGGGGCGGTCCTTCGGCAGGGCGCCTGACCCGGGAAGGATTCGCTGATAGATGCACTTTGTTTGCATCTCCTGCCATCTATAGTATAAACCAATTTTTTATTTAGATAAAATCGCAGTATTTCATAAGGTCCCCTCTCTTCTTGAATAAGCGTTAAAACCTAACGATTTTCACCCTATTTCTCCTGCTAAAGGCCAGAAAAGAGTGTATAATAAAAGGGATAATTTCTTCAGAAAGAGGGCTCACCATGAAAATCGC
>ERZ773185.2730-NODE-2730-length-11014-cov-2.566110_pt1 | contig 11014 bp, 8 predicted proteins | sample MGYA00580531_ERZ773185 | MGnify/ENA primary metagenome ERZ773185 (study PRJEB29015, sample SAMEA2737799) | human gut metagenome | biome: human gut; feature: human-associated habitat; material: faeces | place: China | collected 2012 ...
CTGTTTTTTGATTTCAAATTCGTTTACCATGCTCATTTTCCTCCTTAAGGCATTGATATAGTTTTTGACGTTTCTACCTGTGATTTTACACTATCGGTCATAAAAAGTCAATACATTTCCGTTGTTTTATGTTGTTTTTACGGGTTTTATCGTGTTGTTTTTGTTTGTTTTTTTCTTTTTTTATTCCAATAATCGTATCAGATGCAAAAAATACCTCATCCACCGATCTGACAGTCCAGACCGCAGACCGCATGTACTGCCTTTTTTAATGTTTCCATATGTTCTTTGGACGGTGGTTCCACATTTCCCATCAGATATGGTCTGCCAAGTCCCTCATATTTATCCTGTCCAAGTCTGTGATACGGAAGAAGATGAATCTTGTCCACTCCGGGAAGTGTGTCTGCAAACCTTGCAATCCCCTGGATTTCCTCCACTGTATCATTAAATGTGGGTATCACCGGTACACGGATTACCAGCCTGGTTTTACCGGAAAGCGCCACTTTTCTGGCATTTTCCATCATCAGTTCATTAGAACGTCCTGTAAATTCTTTATGTTTCGCAGGATTTGTATGTTTAATATCCATTAAATACGTATCCAGATACGGTAAGATTGTCTCAATCGTCTCCCATTTTGCACATGCCATACTCTCGATCGCAGTAGAAATCCCTCTCTCTTTGGCAGCTCTCAGAAGTGCTCCTGCAAATTCCGGCTGACAGAGACATTCTCCGCCGGAAAGAGTCATACCTCCGCCCGAGCGGTAATAGTATACCCTGTCTTTCTCAACTTCTTCAATCATCTCCCTGACTGTCACATCACGTCCGATGACCTTGTCCTCTCCCTGCACTTTCATTGTCTGGATCTTATATTCCTGAGATTCCGGATTGCAGCACCATTTGCACCGCAGGACACAACCTTTCAGAAATACGATCGTCCTTATACCCGGTCCATCATGAATAGAATATTTCTGGACATCAAACACTCTGCCCTTTGTATCCAAATAGTCCATGCTTTTCCTTTCTTATTCTGTTATCCATACATCCTCTGCCTGTCACTTTTACTTCCTGCAAAAAACGTCTGGATCAGAAGCCCTGCTCTGTACGACGGATGATGTCATCCTGAAGGGAACGGGAAAGTGTCGTAAACAGTGCACTGTAGCCTGCCACGCGTACTACCAGATGTTTATATTTCTCAGGATGTTCCTGTGCATCCAGCAGTGTCTGCCTGTCAACTACATTAAACTGCATGTGCATTCCCTTCTGGTCAAAGTATCCGCGGATCAGTGCAACGAATTTCTCCAGTCCCTCTCTTCCAGAAAGTGCGGATGGGTGAAATTTCTGATTAAAGAGTGTTCCGTTGGATACAATAAAATGATCCAGTCTGGATACGGAAGTTGCCGCTGCCGTAGGTCCCTTTACATCCTTGCCCGCAGATGGCGAAACGCCGTCTGCAACAGGTGTGTGTGCATATCTTCCATCCGGCGTCGCTCCTGTCTGTCCGCCCAGCGGTACATTTGCAGATACAGGATACAGACCTGCCTGGAACTTTCCGCCTCTTGGATTGTTATACTTCTGAAGCGGTTTGGAATATGTATAGGCAACTTCTCTTGCAAAATAATCAACTTCCGGAATATCATTTCCAAATTTCGGAACTTCATCGATCATATCGTGGATTTCTTTGAATCTCTGTGTCTTCTGTTCACCCGGTTTCATTCCCATGAAAGTTTTCAGAAGTCCTTCTGCAGTGGAAGCATCCACATTTCTGCCTGCTTTCTGCATTGCCTTCATGATCATCTCTGTCATATCACCGGCGGACTGCGCATCCAGTCCTTTATCATAGTTCCATGCAAGAGCTTCCTTAAGTTCTTTCATAGATACTTTCTTATCCTCATAGACCAGTTTGCGGATTGCAAAAAGTCCATCTGCCATATTGGCGATTCCAAATCCCTGAGGACCTGTAAAGTTGTAAACAGCTCCACCTTCCTGGACAGACTTGCCTTCTTTCAGACAGTCATCTATCATACAGGAAAGGAATGGTAACGGACAGCGTTCCGCATGAGCTACATCAATAGCATTATCTGCATTCACCAGCAGGGAAATGCAGTATTCCATCTGTTTCTTATATGCGTCAAAGAATTCATCAAAGGTCTTCATCTGAGTGACATCGCCGGTAGGGATTCCCACCATCTCACCTTTATCCATACCATTCGAAAAAACAAGTTCCAGAGGTCTGCACATATTAAAGAATGCGGCATCATGCCACCCTTCTGTCTTACCGGCTTTCTGCGGTTCCACACATCCGATGATATTGTACTCTCTGGCATCCTCCAGAGATAAGCCTCTGTTCTGCAGTGCCGGAATAATCACCTCATCATTGTAATATGCAGGAAGTCCGATTCCTGTTCTCGTAAGTTCGGCTGCCTTTATCAGGAATTCATGCGGAGAACCATTCCATACTCTCACAGAAAGTGATGGAGCCGGAAGATGCACATGCATGGATGCCTGAATACACATAATAGAAAGATCGTTAGTTACATCCTCTCCCTCTTTATTCTGACCACCCGCAATCAGATTCTGGAAAAGGCTATATCCTGCAAATCCTTCCGCTGAAGCCGCATCACGACATTTATTCAGGTCATTTAATTTAACCCAGATGCAATCCATCAATTCCTGTGCGAACTCTCGGGTAATAGTTCCTGCTTCCATATCCTTCTTATAATATGGATACATATACTGATCAAAGCGCCCCGGTGAAATAGAATGTCCACTGGATTCCATCTGAAGAAGCTGCTGTACAAACCAGAATGACTGACATGCCTCATAGAAATTCTGTGCACCCTTTGCCGGTACCCTGCTGCAGTTCTCTGCGATAACAAAAAGTTCCTGTTTTCTTATCGGATCACTTGTCTGTGCCGCCATTTCCTGCGCAAGTTTTGCATATCTGCCTGCATAATCGATCACCGCCTTACAGCTTAAAATCACTGCATCAAGGAAGTGAGACTTTCTTGCATAATTACCGTCACCGACACTGCATCCATCCAGCTCTTTCTGAGCCTTCTCCATGATTCCCTCAAAACCGATTTCCAGTACTTCCCAGTATTTAACTGTTACATGTCCTACACCATTGTAAAAATAATTTCCAGGTGTAAAAATATTGTGTTCAATTGCCTTGATCGCTTCCGGTGCCATATAGGAAGTTGCAAGTTCACTGGTTGTTTTTCCTTTCCAGTACTTATCTGCCTCCTTAAGTTCGGCTTTGGTCTCCTCAGCAATCTCAAAAGGATCCGCAGTTCTGGTCGCAACTGTATCCAGTTCAGCTTCCAGCCACTCATAAGAGAACTCCGGAAATGTCTGACATCCCCTCGGCGCAATCGTACTGCTTCCGACAATCAGTTCATTGTCACGGATAATGATCGGAATATTATGAAGAATATGCGCAAAAGCCTTTGCTCTGCGTGTGATGATCGGTTCTCCTTCTGTTTCCTTATAAGATTCTGTGATCAGCTTTGCTCTGGCTGATTCGATCACCGGCATATGTTCATACAATGCATCTACCAGTTTCTGAATTCTGGGAGACTTGGGAATATCTGATGTTTGAAATTTTTCCATGTTACTCCTTTCTCATGAATAAAAGCTGCACCCATACCAGACCCCAATACATTCCGGTATCATTCTGACAGCAATATCCTCCATGTTTTCATATAGATTCATTATACCTTATGGCTATCGCGAAGTCAACATAAATCAACATGTATATTCTGAACTTTTATGTTGTTTTTTATTTGTTTTTTCTTCCGTTCTGGTTGTTTTTGTTTTGTTTTTATGATTGACATTTCATTTTTCTTCAGACACGTTAAAAGCAGCATATCAGGTTATGATCCATAACTCTGATATGCTGCTTTTTAATATCGTATATTGTTTTTTCTGCATCGGATGACTTTAATGAGAATGCTTTTCCATCGCTGCACTCCCATATATTCATATGCACTTAACTATTGTTTCCTGTTCTCTTTTTGTTCTCTGGCTTCTCTTACTTTCTCCCTCTGTTTCGTCAGATCGTAATAATCATCTGTAAGAACCCCATGTTTTCGCATCATATCAAACACAGTCTGCTGAGCAGGTGTCATCTTCATGCCAATAGAATTATTATAATCCGTAAGAACGCATCCTGTTTTCTCAATCAGCCAGAACAGCGGAGAATCATCATCCGGGATCATTTTCCAGATTTCGTTCTCTGTCCATGGAAGCAATTCCATCATTCCATGAAGATGTCCTCTGGGTATTCTTACGTAATCGCCGTCCGGCTTGATCAGACCGTCAGAAAAGTTCTCATCCTTAATTTTCATCTCATTTAACAGTTCTTCTGTTATCTTCATCCTCTTTTCCTCACCCTCGAGTATTGCTTTTTTCTATTATACGTTTCCCGCCAGAGTTACGCAAGTAAAAAGTCTGAATAGCCTCTTTCCTCAAAATATATCACGTTCTATAAAATTCCATCTTGATTAAATTGCAAAAAAATTGTAGACTATATATGCACACACATTAATAGTTTTTGTTAATTAAGACTGATTTGAGGTTTCCTCATAACGTCTCAATTATACACACACATTTTCTAAAAAGAGCAGCTGCATCATCCGATGCGCTGCTCTTTTAGTTCCCCTGTTTATTTTGTAACTGTTCTCTGCCGTCGACGGCATTCTTTAATGATTTTAACTCTTACTTTTTCTTCTTCAGGAAATAAATAAGTAAAATTATGATAACAATAATCCCGATACCACTAATCCAGATTACAGGATTCTTCATTCCTGAATCTGCTTTTACATTCTTTCCTGATGTTTTCTGACTCTGCTTATCATCGGATTCCTTGTCTTCTGTCGAAGCAGGCGTCTCTGTTTCTTCCGGTGTTGGCGTTGCTTCTTCTGTAGGTGTTGCCTCCGGTGTCGGTGTCACTTTTTCTGTAGGTGTTACCTCTGGTGTTGGTGTGGCTTTCGGAGTTGGAGTTGCTTCCGGTGTTGGTGTAACAGCAGCCACCGGAACATTTCCTGATGTGCCTGTAGCCTCCGGTGCATCTGCGGATACATTTTCATTTACGTAATCTGTATCACGATCAAGATTCAGCCATCCCTGTGTCACACCATCTGTGTCTGTTTTCCCCCAGTTTATTCCGTCTTCTCCCTGAACATACTGAAAAATATGTACAGTTGTCCCATCTGCGATTCCCTCTGTTCCTGAAACCTGATCAAATTTCTCTCCAGGTCCGTTATAAACCGATACGTTTCCATCGTTTCCATGAACCTTTACTTCGAAATCCACATCTTTGCCTCCGAAAGTACGATATTCCTCATTGGCAGCTTCTTCTCTGGAAGCCGGATCCAGATCATCCATAGGAACATATCCGTTCATTCCATGGTACTGTGTATATGCCCATTTTTTATTGTCTGCTCCATTCTTCTCACCCAGAACGTGAATGGCAGTTCCATTTGGAATCTTGCTGTCATTCAGTTTAACACTCTGAGTGTCTGCTTCATCATAAATATCTACCCCGCCCTGTGTACTCTGTACGATCATATAATAATCTGTTACATAATCCGGATTCTGACCCTTTCCGTCATCCGCATAAACAGAAACCACTGTCAGAATAAAGCACAGTACCATTGCTATTACTGTTCCAAACCTTCTCTTCATAATCTCTTTCCTTCATTTCCTATTTTCTTTTTACAGCAGATGAACTTTTATATTTGCTGTATGTATTTCCATATGGCTCTTTAACATATGCTTTTACCGCATAATAGTATGATACACCTTTTTGTGCTTTTTTGTCCAGATAAGAAGAACTATTTCCATTGGAAATTTTCTTTATCAATTGATAGGAACCACCTTTTTTCTTTCTGTAAATATAATAGCCGTCACATTTTTTCTGAGGCTTCCACCGGATACGGATTCCATTTTTCTCAGATTTCACAGAAGTAACCTTCTGCACTGCAGGTGCTGCTTTAATCACATCGCCGGTTTTATATTTACCTGAATATCTTTTTCCGGATGCTTCATAATATGCTTTTACTGTATAACGGTATGATGCATTAGCCGTAACCTTACTATCTTTATATTTTAATTCCGATGTCCCGACATCTGCAATTTTGGACCACTTCCCACCTGCTGCAGGTTTTCTGTACACATAATATCCTGTAGCTCCGGAAACTTTTTTCCATGAAATAAGGTTATATCCGGAATTATATGCCTTCACCTGAAATACCGGTGTATCCGGCACCCATGACTGATTCAGGGTCCTTGTATGTGCCTTGATCCTTGCCGTCCAGTTTTTCGTCTTTCCATCTGTCCACCTGGCCGTTTCCGATGCACTCTTATAGAATGTCTGCCCTGTTTCTATCCCCGCCGTACAGGTAAACCAGTTCCCATAACTGGACTTTGCTTCCACTCCAAAGCTGATTTTGTCAATCCCACTGTTTGTGATCACAACAGAATATCTGCTTCCCTGTTTCAAAACCACCTCTGGTACACTGATAGTCTGTACACCTGCGATTGGCTGTTCAAACTCATATGGAGCAGCATATGCAGCGGTCCCGCTTTCCGGGTCATATGGATCTGTCAGATCAGTGTATATCTGAATTTTGTAACAGGCATTGTCACTGTTTGTAACAAGATTAACCTCCCCCAGGACTTCTGCTTTTCCCTTTCCTGCAGTTGTCTCATAAACTGCTGCTACTGACTGTCCCGCCTGTATCGGAATCACTGAAAGTGCTGAAGAACCATCATAAAAATAATTATTCCTGTACTTTTGATCCGAAGCAGCCACTGCCTCTGCACTTACAAGTTTACTGATATTGGGATCCTGATAAGAAAGATAGTAATATCCTCCGTCTCCTTTCTTCTCCCCCCAACTGTTTTTGATGATCCACGCACCATCAGATGTTACATTGGAAACAGGAAGGAAATTATCCTTTGAATACGTATCATCCCATCCGACCACTGTCACAATATGATTAATTACAGTCGAATTTGATTTTCCAACAGGATAACAATATGCAGCTGTGTCCGGATTTACATAACTTTCCTTCATATAAAGCATAATGGATACTGCATGGTCATTCAGCAGCATTTCTTTCATACGTTCCTCACTGTATTTGGAAACAGATGCATTTTTCAGATATGCTGCAGAATTATAAGCCTTACTTTCCGGAATCTGTACAGTCAGATCATTCTGATGCGAAGAATCCGTAGGAAATGGTACATCGGCCTCTGTGGTCATTCCCGACCATGTACTGAGATAAATCGCCGCCAGGTGATCATTACCTCCTATCACGTGATAATTTCCCAGTACATAATTCTTATCATCAGGGGTATTTCCAAGAGGATCATTCTGTCTGTTGGAGAAAAAATATGATAAATGTTCTTCTGACAGATCGTAGGTTCCTTTGTTCTGTGCCAGAAGCGAAGTCTCCATGATTGCTGCCATACCAAAAGCCCAGCAGGTTCCAAATGGATTCTGATTCTTTACGGGCGTAACTAATCCTTCCTTTCTGGCATCATAGGAAGATGGAAATGCAGCCTCCCTGTTTCCATATGCAGCATAAACTGATGTCAGATCACTCTCCACTTCAATTCCCGGATCCAAAGGTTTTAAATTTTTAAAGGGTTCCAGTTCTTCCTTTCTTTCCTCTTCTGTCAACGGACGGCCCTTAATATACCTGATTCCGTCTGTACCCTCTTCTGAGTTTTCTCCATCCTGAAACTCCTGTTTTGCATCATCGCTTCCGAACAATTCTGCATCCGATCCCGTATCTGTTCCAAATTCATCTGCCTGTGAACTTTGAAATTCTTTCAGATCTGATGTATTTTCTTCTGTCTCTCTGTTGACTCCGGATCCAAACATTTCCTGACCCGCAGCTGGTACCGATGTACAAACCATTGCATAAGCCAGAAAAACTGACAATGCGCGTATCGCTGTATTTCTTTTTTTCATGTAGTAGTTAACTCCCTTGCGTAAATATAATATCATTATATCAGTATCTTTTTTGTTTTTCAACCATGATCAATGACAAAAACCGTCGGAAAACAGTAAATTTTCCCTGTTTTCCGACGGCTCTATGTAGAAATGCAGAGCTCTGCCGACAAGAAAATGTCGCCAGGAAAAGACGTCAAATGCCTGTGATGCATTTTCTTCTGTGCATGTGAAAAGTGTGGAAAATGTGTGTGAAATGCTTTATATACTAACTCAGAACAGACTTGAAAATCTTACAGACTCTTCTCTTTTGCTATCCTTATTCTAGCAGAACAAGCATTGTATTACAATGAAAATCGTTCTTTCTTATTTGTGCTAATCTGACACATTGTTACTGTTCACTCCGTTCTAAGCAGCAACGCATTCTCCTCTTATTTGCTGATACTTTCCTTTGCTCTTTTCATCATATCAGCCAGTTCCTGGTATTTTCCTGTGACATATCCATAGTTTTTTCGCTTATGCGGAAGCATACAGTTTGTGCAGTCTTTAATTCCCTTTTCCGTATACCGGAAATTCCCACCGCATTTCTCACCCAAGGCATATAGCGGGCAATAACAGAACAGACAGTTAAAATCATCCGGATCTGCATTCTTATGACACGGAAAAAATTCACATTTCTTATGGCTGAAATAAGAATATTCTTTCCCTTCCCAATAAGGTTTCTCCATTGCTACCTCTCCTCTCCTGTTGCAAGTTTTTATCTTTCCAGAATAATTCCGTTTTCTCAGTCTCCATCAATCCCACCCATCAGAGGACAGAGGACGAAATAAAAAAAATACTCTAATAAATTATCAATTTCTCTTCACATAACAAAGCATTGAAAATTCATTACAGTATTTTTCACAGATCATACATTTAAAATTAATAAGAGGGAGCGATGCTACCCCGGGGTAGAAAAAAATCCGTTCATGAGTGCGCGGAGGGAACGAATAAATCCGAAGTAGTATCGCCTGCCATTTAATCATGTATAATTCATAAAGAACAGGCGCATTCCATAAAAAATGTCTGCCTTCAGATAAAAGCAGACAACACTCCGAAGCTGCGGATTCAACGGAGTTGGTTGTTACACTTTACACGGAAGTTTAACCTCGCCATACCAAGCAGGTTTCCTGGCTCCAGGCTCATCGCTCCTCTCTCCTTCTCATGCTATGGCACAATGGACATTCTGAGATTTGCTCCTCTGTTACAGTGACCGGATCGCTCAGGTTTCTCACCTGATTCCCTCTTTCTGTACTGCTCTTTCTCACAGTATCAGCACTTAATATGTTCTGTATGGAATTATACTGTCATTATAATAACACCCTGCAGCAAGCTTGTCAACTATTTATCAATATATTTTTCAATATTCCACACCTTCCGGCAGCGGATCCCATTCATTCAGACCAAGACTCTGTCTGAATTTTGCTTCTTCCAGACTCAGCTTTGGAACATCCTCATTCAAAAACGCTCTCAGCTCATCAATCCCCTCTCCGGTCACATTGTTTACCAGAAAAATTCTTTCACATCCTGCATTCAGCATCCACTGACGCACCATTGGAACATTCGCATAAGGAGAATCTATTTTCGTAATGATTCCTATCAGTGGTCTCAGAATAAATGCATTACTGCCATAGCCAAACAAACTGAAAGGTTCATCTGCTGACTGTACCATTGCCACCACATCTGCTTCAAAAGAAAAACAGGCCAGCCCTACGCTGAAATGCTTGGACTCTGCATACTCTCCCGGAGAATCAATGGTATCATCATTCGTATTCGTATACTGCGTTTTTACATAATGAAGTTTTTCGCCTTTTAATGCCTGCGTTAATGAAGTCTTACCTGCTTCACTTCTGCCCATCAGAAATATTTTCTTCATATTTAATGTCTGTCCCTTTCACTTCTCTCAGCTATTCCGGCAGTTACATAAGCACCATCGGTACAGAATAACTGACTTTTCGTATGTTTTAACTTTTGTGAACTGCACAAGTCTTAAAGCCAAGCACCTCTCTAAAAAATTTCACCACTTCTTCCACTGCAGTCTGAACTTCCGTCAGACCTCCCGTAAGGATCAATGATCCGCTGAAGCGATCCATGAAACCAATCTCCACATTTGCACTTTTCACTGCAATATCAGCAGCTACAACCACTGCTTCCCATGGGGTAAAACGAATCATTCCGATTGCTTCTCCTGTGTGGTCTTCTCCCTCATGGACTCCAATATGCAGACCAAGATTCTGATAAATACAGCTCTGTGAAGGATTGATCACATGCGCTAGGCACACTTCCTTTCCCGGAACCCTTACCCTGGTCATACGCAGCTTTTTTCCCTTTAGTTTCTCATAATCCTGGTTATAAAGCTTTTCCAGTAATTCTCTGGTTGTCATCCCTGCCATCCCAACACTTCCTATCTTTTGGTAATCTTGCAGACTACATAACCCAGAGTGTCTCTGAAATAATCCACAACCTCAGTCATCGCTGACATTACATCGGAAATCTCTCCCGTAATGATCAGTGTGCCTGTAAATCGATCTGCAAATCCCAGATAAACATTTCCGCTTTTTACCGCAATATCAGATGCGATCACTGCAGATTCAGGCGGTGTCATATTCATAATTCCGATTGCAGATGAACGGTAATCCACCTGCGGATTCAGTCCAAGCTTCTGGTATATGACCGGAGCCGGCCCTCCCATTACATGTGCAAAAGTAATCTCCTTGCCAGCAACTGTTTCCTGTACAATTCTTATGTGTTCTACATGGTCATTTGCCATTTATCATTCCTCGCTTTCACTATTCAACTATAATCCGGATAATTCATGAGAATATTCTTTCCCACTGATGTCTCCAAAAACAGATTTAAAATTTTATATGTATCTCTTCAGTTACATAAACTGTACTATCCATCCAATTTTATGTCAAGGTAAAATCCACCTGAAAATCGGTAAAATATTATACATGGTTACGGTTCACTCCGTTCACAGCAACACGCTTCGCGATGCACAGAATTTATGCTAATCGC
>ERZ773185.2734-NODE-2734-length-11004-cov-14.861175_pt1 | contig 11004 bp, 8 predicted proteins | sample MGYA00580531_ERZ773185 | MGnify/ENA primary metagenome ERZ773185 (study PRJEB29015, sample SAMEA2737799) | human gut metagenome | biome: human gut; feature: human-associated habitat; material: faeces | place: China | collected 2012 ...
ACAGTTGAAATTGGGGCGTAAGGTCAGCGGCGACCCGCCGCGGGCGTAGGGTCAGCAGCGACTCGCCGCTCGCCGCACTTCTTTTTCGCTTTTTGCATACGTTAAGAACAGGAGTTTGTGTATTTGCACAACTTTCTGACATTTGGTGCTGTGATGATGCACTGCCTGCCTTTGACGTGCAATTCGCCGGCAGACAGTGCTTTCCACAGGTTTTCCACAGGGAAAGAAGTTGATAAGTTGAAAATCTGTTGAAAACTAAGTCGATTTCCCCTGTGGAAAACCCTGATTTTCAGCAAGCGGAGGAAACGTGTATGAAATCCGACAAAGTCATTCTTGTCGCAGGCGGTGATCTGCGGCAGCAGTATGCGGCACAGCGGCTCCGGCAGAAAACCGGTGCGGCGGTCTGGACGGTGGGACTGCCGGCACAGCCGAACCTGCACTTCGCCGAAACACCGGCAGAGGTTCCGGCATACGACGTGCTGGTGCTGCCTGTCCTTGCGGGCAGCAGCGGGGAAACCGTGCCGGCTCCATTCGGAACATCTCCCCTGTCGCTGCCCGAACTGGCGGCACAGGGAAAACCGGCGGCACTGGTCGCCGGCGGCGGTTGCTCCGGCGTGGCACATTGGTTCGAGGCTGCCGGCATGACTGTGACCGACTACCTCCGGCGGGAGGAACTGTGCCTCGCCAATGCCGTCCCCACTGCGGAGGGGGCGATCCGGATCGCCATGGAAGAAACTGCCCGCACCCTGCACGGGGAATCGGCACTGGTGGTGGGCTATGGCAGGATCGGCATGGCACTGGCTCCGCGGCTGCGGGCGTTGGGCATGCAGACGGAGATCTGTGCCCGTCGCTGTGAAACCCGTGCACTGGCACAGATGCAGGGCTTTTCCGCCGTGCCGGTGTCCGCTCTCGCCCAAAGGGCAGCGGCGGCGGACGTGATCTTCAACACGGTGCCGGTGCTGCTGCTGTCTGAAACGGTGTTGAAAGCCCTGCCGCCGGAAACGCTGGTGATCGACCTCGCTTCCCGCCCCGGCGGGACCGACTTCGATGCGGCAAAACGTCTGGGCACCCGCGTGGTGTGGGCATTGGCCCTGCCGCCGGAAGTGCGGCGTTGCCACATTCCGGAAAAGGCGGTTTCTGCGGAATTCCATAGAAAAAATGTTGAAAAGTCGGTGGAAAGTGTGTTGAATTCAGAAAAACGGCTTCGAAATTGTGAAAAAGCGACAAAAACGGGGATAATATCCAGCAAAGAATTTTAAAAAAAATCAGGCTTTGGGCTTGACACGGGCACAATAATATGTTAAAATACGTATGTAAATTGTTTACGAGGGCTTTTTTATAGGACCTTGTAGACATAAGAACAATTGCCGCAGCGTGCGTTTCCGGCAGATGAAGCGGGATTACCGGAAGCAAATGCATCTGATGCGGGCGGTGGAACACCACCTGTGCGGACGGCAATCAATTTAATTAAAAAGAGAGGTAATAAGAAATGAAGAAGACATTTAACAGACTTCTTGCTGCAACTGTCGCAATTCCGGTTGCACTGGGTCAGGTCCTTGCAATTTCTGCAAACGCTGCGGAAGCTCCTGCAGCACTGAAAGTTACAGCTGACAAGCTGCTGAAGGTGGAACCGGCTACTGGTTTCCCGGAAACTGTTAGTGCAGATGCAGACACTATTACTTACACTGTAGAGTCCGATTGGAACACTACTCTGGCAAAGCAGCTGAACACAGAAACTTCCAACAAGACTGTGACTGTGGACGCAAAGAAGTTTGTCGCAGGCATCAATTCCGCAAACTACTATGTAGAACTCCTGAAGAAGGCAGTAAACGCATCTGAAAATCCGACCGCTACGGTAAAGGATGGCGTGGTTACCATTTCCGGTACTGCTGATTTCAGTGCTGCAACAGACAAGCTGGCTGAAAAGCTGGACACTCTGGACGGCTATGAAGGTTTCACTCTGGATACTTCCATTCTGACTGGTGTTGCTTACACTGCAACCATCAAGACAGATTTCGCAAACAGCAAGAGCGTTGACGCTGATCTGAGCTTCACCGCAAACGGCAAGACCTATGGCGTAAGCACAGCAACTGAGTATGCAAACGATGTATACACCAATCTGGCTGATCAGGTAACTGCTGCTGTAGACCAGAAGGTCAAGGAACTGGCTGCTAAATACAACATGACCGAAGATGAAGTTCGTGCAAATGCTGACTTCGACATCGCTGGTGATGTTGCTGCTCTGAAGGCAGAAACTGACAAGCTGTCTGCTGACATTGCAAAGGCACAGAAGAAGTACGATTCTTTCAAGAATCTGACAAAGGCTGCAAAGAGCTATGATTCCGCAGACGCTGCTCTGGCTGCTGCTGTAAATTATCTGGCAAAGAACGTTGCAGCTGCTGCAAATCAGCCGAAGACAGTTGACGGCATGGTTGCAAAGTATGGTGCAAACTTCGATAACGGCGTTGCATCTGTAAACAGCAGCCTGAAGGACGCTGGCGTAAACGTAGAGATCGCTGTTTCCTCTGCTGATGTTGCTGCTCTGCTGAAGAGTGCAACAAAGGTAACCATTGGTGCAGCAGCTGGCACTTACACTGCTGAACTGGAAATCACCGATGCTGAAAAGGCTGAAGTAGAAAAGTACGTAGAAGAACAGGTTGCAGAAAAGCTGCCGGAAAAGACCGTTGTTTCTGTTGACACCGTAAAGACCGTAACGGTTTCCGGTGCAGCTGACGGCGTTGCTGCTTTCGATGTAACTCGTGACGTAACCGTTGTTCTGAAGGACAAGGATACTACAACTACTACAACAACTACCACTGGTGACAGCGGCACAACTACTACCGTTGCAAGCGGTGCAACTACCGATGTCAGCGGTGCAACCACTGATGTCAGCGGTGCAACTACCGATGTCAGCGGTGCAACCACTGATGTTAGCGGTGCAACCACTGATGTCAGCGGTGCAACTACCGATGTCAGCGGTGCAACTACTGATGTCAGCGGTGCAACTACCGATGTCAGCGGCGATACCACTGATGTCAGCAGCGAAACCACTACTGTAAGCAGCGATACCACTGATGTCAGCGGCGATACCACGACTGATGGCAGTGAAACTACTACCGACGGCAGCGGCACTACTACAGAAACTCTGCCGACCGGCGTTTCTTCTGTAGAAGTAAAGACTGTTGACGCTGAAACTGCTGAAAACATCTACCTGTCCGATGAAGAATCCTTCAACGTGGCTGGTCTGATCGAATCCGTAACTCTGCATCTGGAAAATGGCGAAGATGTTACCGTAGATCCGGCAACTGCAATTGACTTCGAAATGACTCCGGCGGAAGCTTACGAAACTGTAACAGAAAAGACTGCTGGCAAGGTTTACTTTGACGGCGAAGTTGGTCTGAAGTACAAGGGCGAAGAAGAGGTTGAGCTCACAGATACCGTAAAGGTAGCAGTTGCTCTGAAGGGCGACACTACACTGGACGGCAAGGTTGATGCAACTGACCTGTTCGAAACTGCTTACTATGTTGCCCTGCAGGGTGCTGGTAAGGCTCCGATCTTTGATACCGTAAAGAACGGCACTGCTCTGGAGAGCAAGCTGGCTTATCTGGCATCTGATATTGATACGGAATCCAAGGCAGGCGAAAATACAGAAGATGGAAAGCTGGATGCTACCGACATGCTGTACACTGCAGTATATCAGGCATACAACGGTGCTGGTAACCACATTGACTGGGCAGAAGCTATCAAGATGGCTAACGGCGGTAAGTAAGCTTTTCTAAGATTCACAAACTTTTATCCATTTGCTTGTATATATTAGCGGTGTGAGGTGCATATCGCATCGCTGGTATATCACATATAATTTTATTTTTGAAAGGAAATAGAAACAATGAAGACTACATTGAAAAAGACAATGGCAGCTCTCTCTGCTGCTGCTGTTGTAGCTGCATCTGCAGCTGTTATGGCTGTTCCGACAAGTGCTGCTGGCGTAAGCCTGACTATGGGCAGCAAGACCCTGACTCTGGCTGAACTGAAGGCTGCTAACTATCAGGTAACTCTGCCGATCGGCGTTACCGATAGCATCAACAGTGTTGGCTTCGGTGTAACTCTGGGCGAAGGTCTGACTTATGTTGACCTGGAAGCTTCTGTAAAGAAGGCTACCTGCCTGGCAGCTACTAACGATGCTGGCAACTTTGTATTCGCTCCGTTTGCATATGCAACTGTTCCGCTGAAGGCTGTTAGCGGTCAGATCGCTGCAATCACCGTTGAAGTTAGCAAGGATGCTAAGGCTGGCGACACCTACACCCTGTCTATCGACGGTAAGGATTCCGACGGCGTAGAAACCTCTTACAAGAACGGCGAAACTGGTGACAGCGGCGTTCCGGGCGGCGGTGCTGGTACTATCACCATCGTTGAAGATCCGACTGAGCCGACCACCGAAGCTACCACAGCAGCTCCGACTGCTACACCGGTAGCTGCTACTACTACCGCTGCTAAGGTTGCTACCGCAACCAAGAAGGCGGCTAAGTCTACTTCTTCTCCGAAGACTGGCGATGCTCTGCCGGTAGCTGGCGTAGCTGTAGCTGTAGCTGTAATCGGTGGCGTAGCACTGGTTGCTAAGAAGAGAAAGTAAGCATTCGCTGCGATAGCAGCAACATGTGTAACTGAATCTACATGCACGTAAGTGCATCGAGAGGGCATCTCCTTCGGGAGGTGCCCTCTTTGTTTTATTGCAAATATACTTCCCCGTATGTCGGAAACAATCGTACCTCCCGCAGGAGCAGTCCAGCGGCATGCCTACGCTGTTCCAAGCTGGCATCTGCCCACCATGCTTCCCAATTTTCTGCGGGCTGTAACGGTGGCTCAGAGGCGTTCTGACGCAGTTCCTGTTCCAGCCGCTGGTGCTCTGTCCCCAGCCGCTGGAGTTCCTCCCGCAGAAATGCCGCCGCCGCATGCGGTTCCCCCAGTTCAGCCGCCAGCCGCCGCATTCGCTGTTCCAGCTTTTCCAGAGCCACCGCCGCGGCAGAGGGTTCCGGCTCTGCTGACTGTGCATAGGGCAGCACTGCCGCCGCCTGTTCCGCCAGCACCGGAGCCACTGCCTGTTCCACCGTTTCCGTCCGCAGTCCGGCAATGCCGGTGCAGATGCCCTGCCGTTTGCCGCGGCAGACAAAATAGGTGTAGGCTGCCCCTTTGCCGTTGCTGCGGGCATAGCAGCGTGTGCCGCACAGCCCGCAGACTGCCAGCCCCTGTAGCCACGAGGTGTGTCCTGTGCCGCGGTTGGTGCTGCCGCCGCGGGCATTCAGCCGTTCCTGTACGCTCCGCCAGAGCGTGCCGTCGATAATGCCCCGGTGCAGTCCGGCGGCGACATGCTCGCCCTCCAGATGCACCAGCTTGGAACCCTGTCGCCGGCTGGGGCTGCCGTAGACCAGATAGCCGTTTCCGCAGCAGTACGCCTCCAACGCATGTGTCAGCACTGCCCCCTGCCGCTGCAAAAATACCGCACAGGACAGATTTCCCTGCACATAGACCGGACTTCGCAGCAGCCGGAGCACCGCACTGTTGGACCACCTCGCCCCCTGTCGGGTACGGCTGCCGGCTTGGTTGGCAGCCTGTACCAGCTGCTCCACGTTCTGCCCTGCCACGCCGTATCCGGTGTAAAATGCCTGTACCTGCTGTGCCTCCTCCGGCTGCACTTCCAGCATGGTGGTGGGGTGCCCTCCGTGTGTCACCGGCTTTGCCGTGTAACCGTAAGGCGGCACACCGCCCAGTGCCAGCTGCTGGACGGCTCGGGCGTAGTAATTGTCCCGTACCCGTCCGGCAATGGTTTTCTGCTCCAGTTCCGCGAACATCATCAGCAGATTCAGCAGCATGCCGCCGATTTCCGTCTGGGTGTCGAAGCTTTCCCGAACGGAGTGCAGGGTCACGCCGCGGCGGCGGAATTCCTGCATCATTGCCGCAAAATCGCACAGGGAACGGGAAATTCTGTCCAGCTTATAGACATAGACGCTTTCGATCTGTCCCTGTTCCACCGCCTCCAGCATCTGCTGCAATGCCGGTCGGCGGGTGTTGGTGCCGGAGAAGCCGCGGTCGGTGTAGACCTGCTGAGGCACCGACCGCGGGCAAATGCGGCGGCAGTGCTCCACCTGCATTGCAATGGAAATGGAATCCGGACGTTCCACGGATTGTCGTGCGTAAATCGCGATCATGGTATCCCCTCCCGTACAGGGTATGCGGCTTTTCGTGCAAAATTGCCGGTGACAACGCCGCACCGCCGTTCCGGGGAAAGTTGCACCCATGACCGCGGGAGAGATCATCGCAGACACCATTTGCAATATTCTCGAGGAGAGGAGCGTTGCCCATGAACGACCTGACAGGTGAGCGAATCGGCTTTGTGGTGACCGGTTCGTTCTGTACCTTTTCCGCCGTGTTTGCACAGGCGAAGCTGCTGCGAGAAGCCGGTGCGGAACTGACACCGATTTTCTCGGAGCATGCCGCCGCCATAGATACCCGTTTCGGCACAGCGGCAGAACGGGTTGCCGAATTGGAGAAGATCTGCGGCAAACCGGCGATTCGCAGCATTGCACAGGCAGAGCCGCTTGGCCCCAGGAACCTGCTGGATCTGCTGGTGGTGGCACCCTGTACTGCCAATACCGCCGCAAAGCTGGCGAACGGCATCACGGATACCACAGCGACCATGGCGGTAAAGTCCATGCTCCGGCGGCAGAAACCCATTGTGCTGGCAATCGCCACCAATGATGCACTGCGGGCATCGGCGAAAAATATCGGGCTGCTGCTGAACACGAAGCACTATTACTTTGTGCCCCTGCGGCAGGACGCACCGGCGGAAAAGCCGGCTTCCATGGTGGCGGATTTCACGAAGCTGCCGGAAACGGTGGCTCTTGCACGGGACGGCAAACAAATCCAGCCGATTTTCGGGTAAGCGGAACTGCTGCAAAAATTCTGCGGTACGCCATATTGCCGCCATATTTTTTTCAATGTCATGTGATATACTAGAAAATGGGCGAAGTTCGGACGTTCCGGATTTCGCCCATTTTTAGGGAAACACTGAATAAAGCTTGTGCGTAAGATGCGTAGTCAGATTTTTCGGCAGATTGCATAGAAATTCCGCAGTCAGACTGTATGTCTGGCAAGGGATTTCTGGGCAATATGACGGAAAATCTGTACGCAGATTGCGTGCAAAGCCGTCAGGCGGGCTTTATTCAGTGTTTCCTTAGAGCACACGCGTTGTTCTGGGATTGAGGTGTATGGATTTGGCATGGATCATTTTGAAGCAGGCAATTCTCATGCTGCTGCTGAACGTGGTGGGCATCATTGCCTATCGGACAAAAGTCGTGGACAAAAACGGCGGCAGGCAGTTTTCCAACTTTGTATTGGAAATTGTCACGCCGGTGCTGGTGGTGAACGCCTACGCCGACGTGGAGTATGAGTCCCGTCTTGTGGTGAATATGCTCTGGACGTTTCTGCTGGCGGCGGTGTCCTACGTGGTGTTTATTGCGGCAGTGTATCTGCTGGTGCGGCAGAAGCCGGGGCGGGAAACGGAAATCGAACGCTTTTCCGCCATTTACAGCAACTGCGGCTTCATGGGGATTCCGCTGGCGAGTGCGATTCTGGGGAACGAGGGCGTGTTTTATACCACGGCATTTCTGTCGGTGTTCTTCTGCTTCGCGTGGACACACGGCATCATGCTGCTGACAGGGCAGCACGACCGGAAAGCACTGGTGAAGAAGCTGTGCTCTCCCACCATGATCGGTATCGTGATCGGGCTGCTGCTGTTCTTCTTCCGGATTCCGCTGCCGGATCTGCTGGGAAAGACTTTCGGCTATGTGGCAGGGCTGAATACGCCTATGGCAATGGTGGCTTCGGGTATCAGCGTGGCACAGGCAGATCTGTTCCACGCCCTGAAGAATCCGCGGGTGTACTATGTCAGTGCCGTGAAGCTGCTGATCGTGCCGGTGATTCTGGCGGCACTGTTTCTGCCGCTGGGCTTCATTCCGGAGTCTGTCCGTATTGTCGTGCTGGTGCTGATGGCAGCCCCCTCGGCGGCAATGTGCACACTCCAGTGCCAGAAACACGACATGAACGATGCCTACGCTTCTCACATCTTCGCCGTCACCACGCTAGTGTCCATGCTGACCATGCCCGCGGTGGTGAAGCTGTTTACGTGGGCGTTGGAGTTGGTGTGAAGTATAGCTTTTACTCTTGTTTCAGGTTTCACAGAAGAAACCCCTCAGTCAAGCCTGCGGCTTGCCAGCTCAGCACAAGGCACGCCCTACGGGTGCCCTTTCAGGGGAGCCTAGGTACAAATAAGCCTCCCTTGAAAAGGGAGGGGGACCAGCGAAGCTGGTGGAGGGATTTCTCCGTGAAATGCAACTTCTAGTGTTGCCATGTCGAAACCGTCCGGCGGAATTCGCTCGTACCTCGCTGTCCGCCTTGGGCTTGCCAACGCCGGTTGTTGCCCTTGCCTGTATCGGTAATGTTGATATTCGATTGTTTTTCTTATGCAAGTGGGTAACTTTATTTCATACGACGTTTGCAAGTTTGTAATATAGCCTCCCCTGAAAGGGGAGGGGGACCAGCGAAGCTGGTGGAGGGGTTCCTCCGCAAAGCGTAACTTCTAGTGCAGCCATGTCGAAACCGTCCGGCGGAATTCGCTCGTACCTCGCTGTCTGCCTGGGGCTTGCCAACGCCGGTTGTTGCCCTTGCCTGTATCGGTAATGTTGATATTCAAGTGTTTTCTTGTGCAGGGAGGGTAACCTTTATTTGATGCAGCGTTTGCAAGTTTGTAATATAGCCTCCCCTGAATGGGGAGGGGAACCGCCGTTAGGCGGTGGAGGGGTTCCTCCGCAAAGCGTAACTTCTAGTGCAGCCATGTCGAAACCGTCCGGCGGAATTCGCTCGTTGCCCTCGCTGTCCGCCTGTGGCTTGCCAACGCCGGTGGTTGCCCTTGCCTGTATCGGTAATGTTGATATTCAAGTGTTTTCTTGTGCAGGTGGGCGACTTTATTTCATATGGCGTTTGCAAGCTTGTATATAAGGCTCCCCTTTAGGGCACCCGAAGGGCGTGCCTTGTGCTGAGCTGGCAAGCCGTAGGCTTGACTGAGGGGTATTCGCTACAGCAGCCAGCCGGTTTCACAAGGAGTTACGCTTCTTTTTTTCTTTACTAAAAAGAAAAAAAGAAGCAAAAAAAGAAAAGAGTTCGCCTACCCTTGTACTTATGGCAATGCGTTGCACGAAGATTACACAAAGAACTGCGACACAGCACAACCCTACGATGTATGAGCTCAATAACAAAACTCCCTGCACGTTTTCGTGCAGGGAGTTTTGTTTTCTGCCGGCTTTATGCCAGCGAATTCTTTTGTGAGGGCACTGCGTATAAATTGGTTTCCCACGCGGGAATATACAGCTGGTGCCGGATATATAAGTCGTAGTTCGGGTTCAGCCGCCGGATCAGCAGCGGCAGAGCAAAGATGTCCTCGTTCCGGTGATAGAGCGAAACCATCAGCTTCGGAGAAAAGTGTGCGATCGTCTGGGAGGCTCCCCAGAGTGCTTCCCGTTCACAGCCCTCCACGTCCATTTTGATCACAGTCGCCGGTCTGCCCTGTAAGATGCTGTCCACAGCACGTGCATCGATCTCCTGCCCAAAGGCGGAAACTGCCGACTGTCTGCCGGCTTTGGTGGAAAAGGGCACCGTGGTGTCCAGACACCATGCCACCGCATTGTAGGCATAGACAAAGTTCTTGCCGTCCAGATACTTGCACAGCTTCTTGAAGTTTTTCCGGTCGGGCTCTACGGCGTAGATGCGGATATACTTTCCGCGGGTGTATTGGAGCACCTCGTCAATGGTGTCCCCGTTGTATGCCCCCAGATCCACGTAGATCTCGTTGGGTGTCAGCTTGATGATCTTGCGGTAGATCTCCGCCTTGGGCGAAGTCACGTCCATCAGATAGCGGATATTGCCGCTGATGCGGAAATTGATGATGTTGGCATATACCCGTCGGGATTCGTCGTCCGCCAGCATCTCATAGACTTCTTCCAGTTCCGCCGCGTGCTCTACGCAGTAATCATAGGTGAACAGTCCGCCCCCTGCTACCGGTACGTCCGGTACAATGAGGGTGTGCCGGCTGTTCAGCTCCACGATCTTGTCCACAAGGGACTGATACCCTGCGGCAAACGCCAGCACGATCACAAAGTCGTCTACCTGTGCTTCGATCTCGGAGAGCTTCCGCACCTTGTAGCCGGCAAAGGAATGCCCGCGTACAAATTCATCGCTTGCAAAAATGCCGGCAAGCGGAATGGACTTTTCCCGAAAGACACGCATGATCTTTTCTGCACCGTCGCCCATGCCGTAGATAAAGATCGGGCGGGTTTCCGCCTGTAGTTTTTCCCACGAGGACTGTTTTTCTGTGATGAAAGAAAGCAATGTGTTCAGGACCTCCTTTTCTCTTTTTCGCATGAATGGGTTTGGCTGCTGCATGCAGTGTCTGTTTTAGTCATTGCAGCAGTCGTCATTCTCCCATGCCTCCGGCGGCATGCCGGACGGTCCCACCATGTCCCGTCCGCGGATCCCGAACTGGTCACGCTGTTCGTTGATGAGAGCCGTGATGAGGTCGGAAACCTGTCGGGGATTCTTGATGGAGTGAATGTGCTTTTCCGGAGTGTCAACGTCTTTGCTGAACAGAATGATCGTGCCGCAGCCGAACAGCCGCTGTCCCAGCGGCAATTCCATTTTCTTGTCGGTGATGCGGTAGATGTCCAGTTCGTCTTCCACTACGGTGAGCAGACCAATGCGGGTGATCAGCCTGCTTTCTGTCAGATAATATCGGGTAAAGGACAGGGGCAGTCCGAACAGGGTACGCTTTTTGTCCGTCCAGAGATACTCCAGCCCGTCTTTGGTTTTTCCTTTTGTCATGACTGCCGCCTTTCCGGTTGATGCTGGGCAATACCGCACAAAGATTGTGCGACAGATGCGTCGTCAAATTTTTCGTCA
>ERZ773185.2748-NODE-2748-length-10973-cov-4.735116_pt1 | contig 10973 bp, 10 predicted proteins | sample MGYA00580531_ERZ773185 | MGnify/ENA primary metagenome ERZ773185 (study PRJEB29015, sample SAMEA2737799) | human gut metagenome | biome: human gut; feature: human-associated habitat; material: faeces | place: China | collected 2012 ...
GAGGGAATTTATCGGAAAGATATTTATGAACTTCCGCCGGACAGTATCCGGGAGCTTATTATTAATGCTGTGATGAATTGTAGTTTCTTGCAGAATTCGCACATTCAGGTAGCAATTTATGATGACCGTTTGGAAATTACATCGCCGGGCGGTCTTATGCCAGGTGTGACTTTGGATAAGATGAAAGAGGGATACTCGAAAATACGTAATCGTGCGCTTGCACATGCGTTTTCTTATATGAATCTGATTGAGGCGTGGGGCAGCGGTATTCCGAAATTAATGGAAGCAATGCAGGAATACGGATTACGCGAGCCGGAGTTTCGCGATATGGAGATTGGATTTCGCATCAATCTCTATCGTAATGTGGAAGAGACAAGAATGGGAACCGACCAAGGTGTTCAGAAAGTCGACCAAGGTGTTAGCAAATCCGATCAAGGTATACAAAAAGTCGACCAGGATACGCAAAAATCCGACCAAGGTATTCAGAAAGTCGACCAAGATATTCAAAAGCTTACCGACGATGCTGTGAAAATTTCCGTGTACACGGAATACAAACTGACAGACAAGAGCAAAGCGGTTCTGGCATTGATTAAAGAACAGCCTGATATTACACAGAGAGAGATTGCAGCTCAATTGGGGTGGAAAATTAATCGTGTAAAATATCAGATTGATAAAATGAAAAGCCAGAATGTTATTCAGCGCATTGGAACCAGTCAAAAAGGATATTGGAAAATCTTGATTGAGAATAGCTCTTTTTAGACTAGAGAGGCAAGATCTGGAATAATGAATATGTTAAAAAATGGATTATCAGAAGAGAGCACTCCAACTTCCATCCGTCTCCCCCGCATCATGATCGCCGCCGAAAAGAGCGGTGGTGGGAAGACATTTTTCACCTGTGTGCTTCTTTCACTCCTAAAGGAGCGGATTGAGGCGGTGCGTGCCTTTAAGTGTGGCCCCGATTATATCGACCCGATGTTTCACCGGACGGTGCTCGGAATCGACACTGGAAATCTGGATACCTTCTTTGCGGATGCTGATGCGATTGGACGCATCCTGGCGCGAGACACGAAGGATGCAGAATTGATCGTGATGGAAGGCGTCATGGGATATTACGACGGTGTTGGTGGAGCAACGACGATGGCAAGCTCTTATGAATTAAGCAAGGTTACGAAGACACCGGTCGTTCTAATCGTGGATGCGAAGGGCGCGAGTGTCACGCTTGCGGCGATCATCCGCGGAATTATGGAATATAAGAAGGACAGCCGGATTGTAGGGGTGATATTAAACCGTGTATCACCGATGTTTTACAGCCGGATCAAGCATGTGATCGAGACGGAATGTGGGATTCCAGTGCTTGGATATCTGCCGGAAGATGCATCATTTGCGGTACCATCCAGACACCTTGGACTGCTACAACCGGATGAAATGCAGAAGCAGAGAGACTGGGTGGAAACAGTTGCGGAAGCTGCCAGAAAAACGATTGATATTGACGGGATTCTGGAGATCGCGGCACAAGCAGAGATGTTGCAGATACAGAAGGCGACAGGTGAGACAGAAAAATGCAAGTTCCCAGCCGGTTATCGCATTGGCGTGGCAAGAGACGCGGCATTTTCCTTTTACTATCGGGAGAATCTGCGCATGTTAGAGGATATGGGAGCGACACTTGTGTACTTTTCTCCGCTGACAGATGCGCATGTGTCGGAGGTGGACGCACTGATCTTTGGCGGCGGTTACCCAGAGCTTTATGCAAAGCAGTTGTACGAGAATCAGTCGATGCGTGCGTCTGTCTGGCAGGCATTGGAAGCAGGCATGCCGTGCCATGCAGAATGTGGCGGTTTCTTATATCTTGGCAAATCACTTGCCGATGCAGAGGGAAATGTATATGAGATGGTCGGTTTCTTGGATGGTGCAGGATTCCGGACAGAGCGGCTACAGCGATTTGGGTATGTGGAGCTGGCACCGCAGGAAGCGGATGCATTTGCCGTGAATACGGTTTTGCGCGGACATGAGTTTCACTACTGGGATAGCACGGATTGTGGCGATGCCTGTTTGGCGTGGAAGCCCCTTTCCAAGCAGAAGACCTATCCGTGTATGGTGAAGAAGAAAGGAACGTTCGCCGGATTCCCACACCTGTATTACGCGGGTGCGGAGAATTTTTTCTATCATCTATTTTTAAATAGTACAGAGAATGAAAATAGATGAAAATAGATAATATAGTTTTTGGTTAGTAATGAGGGAAGAGAAGAGTAAGAGGGTATTATGTTAGAAGAGATACAGTTACAGCAGGTGCTGCCACAGGAAATTGAAAAACGAAGCTTCGAGATTATCACAGAGGAGCTAGGAAATGTTGAATTAGATCCGCTTCAGGCACCGATTATCAAGCGGGCAATCCATACGTCGGCGGATTTTGATTATTTGAAGAATCTGACATTTTCTGAGCTGGCAGTGGAACAGTTCCATACGGCGATTAAAAATGGAGCCTGTATTGTCACGGATACGCAGATGGCGAAATCCGGCATTAACAAGAAAGAACTTGCGAAATACGGTGGTGAGGTCTACTGCTTTATGAGCGATGACGACGTGGCAGAGATTGCGAAGAAACAAGGTTCCACGCGGGCAGTAGCAAGTATGGAGAAGGCGTGCATGTTAGACAAGCCGCTTATTTTCGCGATTGGAAATGCACCGACCGCGCTGGTGCGTCTGTATGAGCTGATCGACGAAGGAAAGCTGCATCCATGCGGCATTATTGGTGTGCCGGTTGGCTTCGTGAATGTGGTGGAAGCGAAAGAACTCATCATGCGGACACCTGTGCCGTATATTGTGGCACGAGGCAGGAAGGGCGGTAGCAATATTGCCGCGGCAATCTGCAATGCGCTGTTGTATGAACTGCGGGATATGGAGAAGTAAGAAATTATGAACGAGACACAGCAGAAAATCTATACACAGGCAAAGGGAAAATGGGATGCGATCGCGAAGCCAATCGACAGTCTCGGCGTGTTCGAGGATATGGTTGCCAGACTTTGTGCGATCGCCGGGACAGTGAATCCCGGTGATTATAAGCGGCGGGCACTGCTGACGCTGTGCGCAGATCACGGCGTTGTGGCAGAGGGCGTGACGCAGACCGATGCCAGCGTGACAAAGGTCGTAGCGGAGAATATTGCACACGGCTGTTCCGGTGTCAATTATATGGCGCAGATGGCAGGCGTGGATGTGTATGCCGTCGATATCGGTATGCGGGGAGAAGCATATCCGGATGCGACATTCGGTATGGGACATATGATAAACCGGAAGGTACAGGCTGGAACCGGGAATCTTGCGAAGGAACCTGCGATGTCGATGGAAATCTGCGACCGCGCAATTGAAGCAGGAAAAGAGCTTGTACGGGAATGTAAAGAAAAAGGCTATGAGATATTAGCGGTTGGTGAGATGGGAATCGGAAATACAACTCCGACCTCTGCCCTGCTTGCGGCACTGCTTGATCTGCCAGCGGATACGGTGACCGGGCGCGGCGCCGGACTCAATAATGCCGGACTTGCAAGAAAGGTGCAGGTGATCACGCAGGCACTTGCGCGTGTGCAGGGAACGACCGATGCGAAGCAGCTACTCGCTGAGCTTGGCGGGCTGGAGATCGCCGGGATGGTGGGCGTATTCTTAGGTGCCAGACAATATCAGATTCCGGTCGTGCTGGATGGTGCGATCACCTGTGTGGCGGCGCTCGTTGCGATGCGGATGGATGCCGAGATCGTAGATTATCTTCTGGCATCGCATGTGTCGGAGGAAGCGAGTGGCAGGCTGGCACTGGACGCGCTTGGACTTCCGGCAGTGATTCATGGCAAAATGTGTCTGGGCGAAGGCAGCGGCGCAATGATGTTATTTCCGCTTTTGGATATGACATTATCCATCTATAAAAACATGGGAACGTTTGATGATCTGTCAATCGAAGCATACAGCCGAGATGGAAAGCCGGAAGAATAGGGGGGAACGCATGAAACATAGAAGGATATGGATAATTATAGCGGGTGTAGTACTGATTGTGGCTGGCGTACTCGGCGTTGTATTGGTAAGACAAAATTGGAATTCGAAGCATACGGGACCGCATTCGATTGAAATTACGTTTGGATTTGATGAGTTTACATTTATGAAGCATACGCTGTCCGAGGGTGACAGAATGAGTGCGATTATGATGGAGAACAATATTGGCATGGCAAACAGCGTGAATGATACAAGGGATTATTTTGTGTACTATGCTGATAATATGAAGGCGCAGGTTCTGATGTGTCCGTATGAGATTGACGGGGATAGAAACTACAGAGCTTCCGTGTATATTGTCTCGAAAGAGAGCGAAAATGACAGAAGAATCCACATGAGCATAGATAAATCGCAGCCGGAGTATGATACATATTATAAGGGACCGATTCAGATCGGGGATTCGCTGGAGCAGGTATACGAGTATCTTCATATAGATGAGATCATGAAATATGGAGAACTGGAGGAGAAAAATAACCGGAAATATTACACATGTGACAGTAACCTTGGCGTTATCACGTTTCACGAAGAACCGTTTACCGGATTGCAGGAACTGGAGAAATATAAGACGCCGGAGGAATATTTGAAGACAGGAAATACGATCCAATACATTATTAATTTTGATACATATGATCTGCAGGTTCAGGTTGATGAAAGTCTGACTGTTTCACACATTAGTTTAGCTTATGATCCGGATCGGACGGCTATAAGCAGCGACCTTGCGGATATGGGCTTCTAAAGAAAGGTAAATAGACGATGTTACATATTGTGTATGGCGGAAGTGCCAGCGGGAAATCATCGTATGCAGAAAGCTTCGCCATGTCCTTGCAGGGCGAAGGACGGCTGCTCTACATTGCGACGATGTATCCGTATAAATGGAATACGACGGAGATTGATCCGGAGACGATGCAGCGGATTGAACGCCACCGCGCGATGCGTGCCGACAAAGGGTTTGATACGGTCGAATGTTACCGGCATGTGGAGCATATTGTGGCGAAGCGGCAGGATGTGCTGCTGCTTGAATGTATGTCGAACCTGCTTGCAAATGAGATGTATCTGGAACCGGATAGTAATGCAGGCTCCGATATGGCAGAGACGATGTCCCCTGTAAGCAACAAAATCGTACAGGCGCTCATTGATTTATCTACGCGTGTGCAGGAACTGGTGATTGTCACAAATGATGTGTTCTCCGATGGCGGAAGTCTGACCTACGATGAAAGCACGCGGGAGTATGTGAAGAATCTGGCAGAGATTAACTGTGCACTCGCACGGGAGGCAGCAACCGTGACGGAGGTTGTCTGTGGGATTCCGGTCATAGTCAAGAAAAATCACCCAATGGGGAAGTAAGGTTAAGAGTAGGAATTGGGTAGAAATTGTGAATGGAAGAAAATTCCCCAATCATAATGCAGAAAAATGAGAAATCATTGGGGAGAAAATTGGAATATGAAAAACATCCCCAATTTCAGAGAAATGGGTAAGTCAAAATTGGGGAAAAAGTTTAGAATTATCAAAAAATCCCCATGTAGGAACAACAGCAAGTAGGAGAAATAAGAACAAAAAGTTCGAGTAAATTGATCAGAGGAGACAAGCAACTATGATGAAAGCAATCTTAATTGCATTTTCGACATATTCCAAGATACCAATGCCGCATTTCAAATGGGATCCGAAAGCCTTGCAGTACAGCATGTGCGCGTTCCCGTTGGTTGGGGCTGTGATTGGCGCGGGTGAGTTTGTGATCTGGTATCTCTTTGGTTTTCTCTTGCAGTGGTCGGAAGTCTTCACAGCGGCGCTTCTTACGATATTCCCGATCCTGATTACAGGCGGCATCCACATGGATGGATTCTTAGATACTGTAGATGCGAAATCTTCTTATAAGTCCAAGGAGGAGAAGCTGCAGATTCTGAAGGATCCGCATACCGGGGCATTTGCAATTATCCGCGGCTGTCTGTATTTCCTGATTTATTTTGGATGCATGGCAGAAGTTGTGCATGCGCTGAACAGAGAGATACAATCCGGGACACAGTCTGGTGCGCCGGCACACGCAATGCGGTTGATGGGCGTGTTCGCGGCAGGATTTGTGCTGGAACGTGCTTTGTCCGGACTTTCGGTACTTACATTTCAGAAAGCAAAAAAAGAAGGCATGCTGGCAGATACCGCACGCCTTGTAAATAATCGCTCAAAGGTGATCATGTTCGTATGGCTTATTGCCTGCATTGCCGCAGGCTGTGTGATACAGCCGGTTGCAGCACTTGTGGTCGCAGGCATCGCCATACTGACGTTTTTCTATTATCGGTTCATGTCGTATCGCACATTTGGCGGGATCACCGGCGATCTGGCTGGATATTTCCTGCAGATGTGCGAACTCTGGATGTTAATTGGAACCGTCGTTTTGGTGCATGTTATTTAACAACGATGACACCACCAGTCACATAATCCCGATCGCTTAAGCTAAGTCCATCGACCATGATACCAATGCTTTCGCCGAGGGTAGATTCCGTGACATCCTGACGGAGCTGCTCCATGCGGCTGATCGTGCCTTCTACAACCTTGCCGTTTGTGAGCTGTACATAGACAGGATCGCCTGTCTTGAATATGCCCTTATTGGTTGTACCATTTAAGACGAGTGTATCTTCGCCGCCGAGCTTGAAGCAGTCGGTGATTGCCATATAGACATCATTTGCAGCTTCACTGAAATCACGGTCAACATCCACATAGTTGGAAGAATCTGTTGTACTTTTTGTTGTTTCTGCATCGGTTGTGGAAGCGGTGCTGTTGGCAGACTTGACAAGGTTCACGATCTTGTCCTCAGGTGTCAGGTATTCGACATCGCCGAACAAAGCCGTTTTCTCTGCCATCAGTTCTTTCACGATGTTTGTTCCATAGCGACCATCAAAGGTGTCTAAGAAATAGTCTTCCAGGGTTCCTTTCTGGATTGGAACGTATGTAAATCCAACTTCATTCTCCGGATATACGTAATATCCGCTTGTCTCACTGTAACGAAAAGTGTCAAAGAAGTTTACCGCAATTCCAAAATCTTCAAATTGCCAGCCAATGTACATTAGATATGATGAGAACTGGTCATCCGATCTTTCCGGATGCAGGAACGTGTCAACGAAGTACTGGGTATTTTCTTCAGCTGACTTTTCTGCATCATAGTCGTTGCCGAAACAGATATAATTCGGGGTACCAAACATGGTTGTCAGCATATCCATATAGATATATGCAGGATTCGGATCGTCGTAAAAGTTGTAGACGTCGTTGTAAGAATCCTCGGAAACCCCGAAAGCATCGTAATCTAAATATGTACTGAACAGTGACCAGAGATTCTTGTCAAGGGCTTCGCCAATGGTCATATCGTCTTCGTCTATCATCAGCTGGGGAAGGGAGTAACTATCCTCATAAAATGATACGGAATATGCAGATTCATCCAGTGCATCCGTAAGTGGCACGCTGGCTGCGCTGTAAGGCATGCTAAAAAGCGTATCCGTCGTAACCGGGAACGTCAGTCCGTACAGACCGGCACCCTCAGGTAATTCCAGTGTCTCTGCGTCTGAAAGCCCGCGGCTAAATACCCATGGACAGATGGCGTAGTCGATCGTACCGGCTGCTGTTTCGCTTCCGGAATTATCGGAACTGCTTTCGCTTGTTACTGCCGGAGCAGGAGTGTCCGACGTGGTATCTTCTTTCTTGCCACAGCCAGTGGTAAGGGTAAGGGCAGTCGCCAGTGACAGTCCAAGTGCCAGTGCCTTTGTAAATTTTTTCTTCATTTTGATAGTCTCTCCTTTAAGTAAATATTTGATTTCATTTATAACAAGACACGCGTTGTGCACAGACAGAATTGTCTGCTGCACATAATCATGTATTGAATATAAATGATACGGAACAAATTTGAAATCCGTCCGTTCAATATATAGACGGACGAGAAGGGGAAAAGGTTGGGAAAAATAAAAAAATTTACGCAATATGAAAATGTATCTTGCAGAAAAAGTATAAAGAAGTATAAAATAATCGAAAAAGTATAAAAAGGTATAAAGAAATATAAAAAGTATAAAGAGGGAACGCTATGATCTTAATAATCGGCGGTGCATACCAGGGAAAGTTCGAGTATGCCAAGGCAAATTTCAAAGAAGGACATCAGATTATCAATAATTTTCATAAATATGTGCGGAAGACGATGCAGCAGGGCGGCGATCCGGAATTAGAGGCAAAGCAGCTTATGAACAAAGCGGTTCTTGCCGGAAATGCAGACAAGCTCGTCTTGGTCAGCGATGAGGTCGGAAGCGGCATTGTGCCGATTGATGCATTTGAACGGGAGTTCCGCGAGAAGAACGGGCGCGTGAATTGCTATCTGGCAGGCCAGGCGGAGCAGGTCATCCGCGTGACGGCAGGAATCGGAACGAGGATTAAGTGATATGAAAGCAAAAATTGTATTAATCCGTCATGGCATGACGCAGGGAAATCAAGAACATCGGTATGTCGGTACGACGGATGAAGGACTGCTTCCGGAGAGCGTGGAAGATCTGCGAGGTATGCAGGAGTTCTGGCAGAAACAGGTGCCGATGAATGGTAGAACCGTGGCAGATAGTGTACATGACGAAATCGAAATTGTACCGGGGAAAATCACATGTGAGCAGTATAGTGAAAAAAACGAAAACAAAAATCAGGTTGTCTACGTCAGCCCGTATCTGCGCGCAAAGCAGACGGCGGATATTTTGTTCCCGGATGCAGGAAAGGTGGAAATCCCGGAGCTTGCAGAGTGCCGGTTCGGTGAATTTGAATACATGAATTATGCGGAATTAAATGGCAATCCCGATTACCAGCGCTACATCGACAGTGGCGGTACGACGGCGTTTCCGGGCGGTGAGACGAAAGCGGAGTTTACAGACCGTGTGATGCGGGGATTTGAGAAGGTGTTTGTGGATGCGGAAAGCAGGGAAGAACAAAAACGGTTACGATGTGACGTTTCATTGAGAATAGAGACGGCGCACACATCCCTGTCAGACACGATCATTATCGTCGCACACGGAGGTACGATCATGGCACTGATGGATCAGTTGTCAGAGCCACACAAGGATTATTTTGACTGGCAGGTGAAGCCGGGCGAGGGAATTGCAGGATGGTTAGAAGCGACAGCGGATGGGATGCAGATTGTATCTTATGAGAAAATGAAATTGCCGCACGGTATGAAAACGGTGCCTGATGCTATGAAATAGATGTGATAGAGACACTATGTAAAGGCAAGGTCGTGTGAGGTATGTCAGGTAACTAACAGTACGGAATACAAATATGCAATGCAGCTATGAAAGGAAATGAAAAGTGACCGTGTTACAGGAACGTATATTTATCATTATAATTGCATGTTTGCTTGATCTGGTATTCGGTGATCCACACTGGCTGTGGCACCCGGTACAGGGGATGGGCTGGCTGATCGACCATGTGGAGGCGTGGATGCGCAAGCGGTTTCGGATACGGGAAGATCGCGACGCGGATATCCGTAAAAAACAGGTGACAGGAACATTTACAGTTGTGATCGTGATAACGGTGTCGCTGCTTGTGGCGGCAGGAATCCTATATGGGTGCAACCGGATTCATCATACGTTGTATCTGGTTGTGGCAATCTGGATGTCATACCAGATGCTGGCAGCCTGCTCGCTTCGTCGGGAGAGTATGAAGGTGTGCAAGGCACTTGAAGCCGGGGATGTGGAACAGGCGAGAACGGCGGTATCCATGATCGTCGGCAGAGATACAGCATCGCTCACTGAGGAAGGCATCGCGAAGGCCGCGGTGGAAACGGTCGCTGAAAATACGTCGGACGGCGTGATCGCCCCGCTTTTTTATATGTTTTTGTTCGGACCGGTCGGTGCGTGGGTGTACAAAGCAATTAATACGATGGACTCCATGCTTGGATATAAGAACGACCAATACCGGTATTTTGGAACGTGTGCGGCGCGTGTGGATGATGTCGTGAATTTCATTCCGGCACGACTTTCCGCGTGGCTGATGGTTGGTGCGGCAGGCATTTTGGGTATGGATATGGCTGGCGCGGCACGGATTCATTTGCGGGATCGACGAAACCATGCAAGTCCGAACTCCGCACAGACGGAATCGGCGTGTGCGGGTGCGCTTGGATTGCAGCTTGCCGGAAATGCATATTATTTTGGAAAGCTATATGAGAAACCAACGATTGGCGATGCGAAAAGATCTATCGAGCCGAAGGATATCCGCCGGGCAAACCGGTTGATGTACGGAACCGCAGTGTTGATGGTGATCGTGGGTGTCGGCGTACTGATCGGATGCGGATGTTTCACATAGTAATAATTACTATTATTATAAAAAATATTATTTTCAGACGGTTTCTTATTTGGGGCTATTCTGATACAATCATTGTGGAAGAGTCATTGTGGAAGTGTTTTTGGGAAGAATTCTAAAACATATATAAAAACATGAAGAAAGGACAGGCAGCGAATCGGTATGCTTAATAATAAAAAATTTAAGAATAACAATATTGTCATCATGAATTTTACGGGCGTATATGAAAACCAGGAATTTTACCAGGATTTGGGCGCTGTATGGCTGGAGCTTGGAGATATACAAGGCACTAATTGTTACTGTGATGAGGAGGCAGAGGCAGCCATCAAGGAGAGAATCAGCCTTATGGAACCCTCCGGAATCCACTTCCTGGATTCCGGAAATTACCATTATGTGAGCAAACTATGGCTGGATAAGATCGAGGGGGAATTTGAGCTTCTGGTGTTTGACCATCATACGGACATGCAGATGCCCATGTTTGGGAATATCCTGTCCTGCGGCGGTTGGATTCAGGCTGCTTTGGATACAAATACGCGTCTGAAACGGGTTTATCTGGCAGGGCCGCCCTCCATGGAAGCAGAGGCTGACAGGGAACGGGTAGTTGGAATCAATGAAGAGGAGCTAAAGACGCCAGGGTG
>ERZ773185.2755-NODE-2755-length-10959-cov-2.985785_pt1 | contig 10959 bp, 8 predicted proteins | sample MGYA00580531_ERZ773185 | MGnify/ENA primary metagenome ERZ773185 (study PRJEB29015, sample SAMEA2737799) | human gut metagenome | biome: human gut; feature: human-associated habitat; material: faeces | place: China | collected 2012 ...
CGCGCATGCCGTCCAGGCCCAGGGACTCGTAGTAGGCGATCTGCACCTTGTAGCAGCCTGCCACGCCCTTGGTGGCGGCGATCAGCGCGCGGTTGAAGTCCAGCACGTTCTCGCCGGCGGTCTTGGCGGTGTCGGTGGTGGGCAGGTAGCCGATCTCGGTATCCAGGCCGACGCAGACCGGGCCGTTGGCAGCTACGCTCTCGTACAGTTTATCCATGTTCGTCAACATTGTGTGCTCCCCCGTTTATATAATGTAGATTGCTTACTCTTCGATTTGGAACGTGACCTTGCCGCCCTTGATGGTGGTGACGACCTTGCCGTACAGCAGGGTGCCATCGTAGGGGCAGTTCTTACTCTTGCTGTGGAGGTCCTCGGCGCTCACCTCGTACATGTGGTCCAGGTCCACCAGCACGACATCGGCGTCGTAACCGGGGGCCAGCATGCCCTTGTGGTCGGCCAGGCCCAGCACGGCGGCGGGGCCGGCACTCATCAAAAAGCTCAGCAGTTCCAGCGGCAGGCGCTGCTCGCGGCAAAGCTTGGTGTAGCATACGCCGAAGGCTGTCTCCAGGCCCACCATACCGGCGGCTCCCTTCTCCTTTTCCTCGGCGGTATGGGGTGCGTGGTCGGTGCCGATGCAGGTCACGGTGCCGTCCCTGATGGCTTCGATCAGGGCGGTGACATCGTCGGCCTTACGGATGGGCGGGTTGACCTTGTACTGCAGGCGGCTGTCATCGAACCAGAGGTGATGGGGCGTGACCTCGCAGCTGACACGGGCACCTTTCAGGCGGCTCATGCGGATAGCGTCGATGGATTCCTTGGTGGAGACGTGGCACATGTGCAGGCGGGTGCCGTAGTACTCGGCCAGGTGGCAGTTGCGCACGGTCTCGATATTCTCAGCCAGGCGGTAGTCCCAGGGGCTGATCTCCCGGTCCTCGGCGTGGGACATGACGGTCAGGCCGTGCTCGGTGGCGATGGCAAAGACCCTCGCCATAACGGCGTTGTTCATCACGCCGTTGCCGTCCTCGGTGATGAACTTGATGTCCTCCGGCAGGGTAAGCAGATGGTCGATGGTCTTACCGTCAAAGTCTCTGGTGATGGAGACGGTCTGGTTGGCATCGCACAGGCCGATGCGCTTGGCCTCGGCCTCCACCGCATGGGCGATCTCCGGCGTGGAGCAGACGGGCTTGGTGTTGGGCATCAGGTTCACAAAGGTGTAACCGCCTGCCGCTGCGGCCGCCGAGCCGGTGGCGATGTCCTCTTTATATTCAAAGCCTGGGGTGCGCCAGTGGCAGTGGGTATCGATGAAAGCGGGCAGGATGGTGCGGCCTTTGGCATCCAGCACATCCTCGCCCTCGGGCACCACAAGGCCCTGGCCGATGGCTGCGATCTTGTCGCCGCGCAGCCATACCTCGATGGGTTTGCCGGCGGTGTCTTTTGCGTTGCGGATCAGCATGTTATACCTCCCTGGGTGTGTATTTGGGCAAAAAAAAACTTTTCCCAAAAATGGGAAAAGTCAAAAAGTCACACCATGCACAGCGGCGGGAAAGGACGCTGCGCCGTTAATCTTAAAGTTTGCAAAACCGCTCATCAACATGCAGACGTACTCCTTCCCCACGTATTACATAATTTTACTTATTGTACCATGCCCCGGCGGTGGTGTCAATGCAATGGGGGTTTTTGGGCAGTTAGGGATTTTATAGAGTTTTGGGGCAACTTTTGGACATTTTGACAAAATGTACCGCAAAACCGCCCGGCATTGCCTTTTATCCGCGATTGTGCTATTATGTATACTAAACTTTACTATAGAATAGTGTTTTTATATTAGGGCAATATGGTATGCAATAAGAAACAGAGGGAAACATCATGGGCCTTTGGGAAGACGCCAAAAATATCCGGGATAAGGACCCCGCCGCGCGCAATGTGGCCGAGGTCATCATTCTGTACCCCGGTTTCCACGTACTGGTTACACATAAGATCGCACATTTTTTGTATAACCACAAGTGTTTCTTTTTGGCGCGGTTCGTCAGCCAGTTGGCCCGGCATTTAACAGGCATCGAGATCCACCCCGGCGCGAAGATCGGCCGCAAGCTGTTTATCGACCACGGCATGGGCATCGTGTTTGGCGAGACCACCGAGATCGGTGACAACTGCACGATCTACCACGGCGTGACCCTGGGCGGCACCGGCAAAGACACCGGCAAGCGCCACCCGACCTTAGGCAATAACGTGCTGATCGGCGCAGGCACCAAGGTGCTGGGGCCTGTATATATCGGCGATAACGTGCGCGTGGGCGCCGGCAGTGTGGTGCTGAAAAACCTGCCCGCCAACTGCACCGCCGTGGGCGTGCCCGCCGAGGTAGTGCGCATGCGCAACGAGAAATGCTGCCCGTCGGACGATCTGGACCAGCAGGATCTGCCGGATATTGTCAACCAGCGCATCTCCCAACTGGAAGCCCGCCTGAGCCGCCTGGAGGCCGAACACCAGGGAGAGTTCCCGCCGGATAAAAAGTAAAACATACAAGTAGCGCCCCCGTCCAATGGACAGGGGCGTTATTTTTGTGTGCATGTAGGGGTCGATGCTTGTATTGCGAGGTCGCGTAGCGATCAAAGCCCCAGTGGGGCTTTGATCCGAACGAGCAGGCCAGCCATGCTGGCTGGCAGCCCTTGTTGTGGCTGCCAAGCGGTCCCGCGGGCGAACACAAGCATCCGCCCCTACAAACTCAACTATGCTTTCCTCCGGTTAAACGAAATCTGCAGCACCAGCCAGGCGGCGATGAGGCATACCACCGTGATAAGCCCCATCATCTGCCAGGAGTGCATCAGGTTGGCTACCGTGGCATCGTACATAGGGCTGTCGAAGCCCTGCTTCAGCCAAGCCAGGCGGCTGTTCAGGTCGGTGGAGGCCCCCAGCGCGCCCATGCCCCAGCGGCAGACGACGACCGCCGCGATCCGGGCGGCCACCCCGGTCAGCGTAAACATAATGCCGCTGAACACCACCTGCCCGATCATCAGCACCAGCACGACCAAAATCGCGCTCTCACCGCTTTTGAAGATGGCGGAGATCAACAGGCCGATAGCGCTGGACGCCACCAGCATGAGCAGGATCGAGACAAAAATCTCCACATCGGTATCCAGCAACAGGTGGTTCTGCGGGATGTTCACGATGCGCACAAAGCCGAAGGTTAAAATGGCGGCCTGGACGTCCTCGATAAGCAGCAGCACGAAGGCCTTGCTCAGCACCACCGCCAGCAGGCTAACGCCTACCGAAGCTTCCCGCAGGATGATCTCCCGCTCCTTACAAATTTCGCGGTAGGAGTTCAGCGTGCCCATAAAGGCGGCCATGGCGCTGATAATGAACAGCGCCGTGCGGCTGCCGATGTTAATAAGGTTGGAGGTAAAGCAATCCGGGTCGACCACCATTTTAATGACCAACACCATGAACGGCGCCTGCAAGATCAGGCTGGCCATCGTGAGCTTATCGTTTAAGATCAGGCGCAGATTGCGCTGCACCAGCACCGTGAACTGGCGCCAGAATTTCATCAATTTTATTGGCTGCATCGCTTATCCGCCTCCTGCGCTGCCTCGGGCCAGGCCGCCACCAGGCGGTTGAACTCCGGCGTGGTAAAGTATTGCTGGCGGTACTGCTCGATGAGCTCGGGCACCCGCAGTTTTTCAAAAATGTCGCTGGTCAGCTCCACATCAAAGTAGCGGTGCAGTTTTTCCGGTGCGCCGTAGTAGCACAGCACGCCGCCCACACCCAAAAAGGCAATTTTATCGCACAGGTTGATGTTGGACATATTGTGGGTGACCATCAGCACCGTGCAGTTTTGGTGGCTGAGCTTGCGGCACAGCTCCATCATGCTGCGGTCAAGGTCCGGCGAAAGGCCGCTGGTGGGCTCGTCCAGAATCAGCAGCCGGGGGTTGGCCAGCAGTTCCATGGCGATGGAGACACGCTTTTTCTGCCCGCCGGAAAGCTGGGAGATCAGCGTTTTTTCCCGCCCGGTCAGGTCCACAGCTTCAATCGCATGGGCCACGGCGGCGTTGATCTCGGCCCTGGTGGCGTCGTGGGCGATGCGCAGCTTGGCCGTAAAGGTCAGGCTCTGCTCCACGGTCAGGTTATCGTGCATGATGTCCTTCTGCGGCACGTAGCCCAGCACGGCCTCAAAAGCGTTACGGTTATCGGCGGTGTCCAGGCCGTCGAACCGCACGCTGCCCTTAGTGCAGGGCGCAGTGCCGGTGATGCAGGTAAGCAGGCTGGACTTTCCGGTGCCGGAGCCGCCCACCAGCACCACAAAGCTGTTGGGCTCGATTTCAAAGCTGGTGCCGTCCACGATGTTCAGCGGCTTGCCGGTGTTGCGGTTTTTGACGGTCTTATACACATTGAGCAGCTGCACACTGATGCCGCTTTTATGCTCGTGGTAATGCAGCAGCCCGCCGGAAAAAGCAAATACCTGCGTAGGCACGTTGATGACCGCACCGCTGCGCAGCACTGTGCCGGTCACGCGGGCACCGTCCACATAGGTGCCGTTGGTGGAGCCCAAATCGCGCAGCTCGTAGTGGCCGTCCTTGTACAAAATTTCGCAGTGATGGCGGGATACGCGGTCGCTGACAAGCTTGATGTCGCAGTCATCGCCACGGCCGATGAGCACCCGCTTTTTGCGGCGGACATCCACCTCCCGCAGGACGGCGTTGTCAGTCTGCTCCTGCCGCAGGCCGGTCTCGCCGCTTTGGGCTGTGCGAATTTCCTCAACTCTAAACGTGATTTCCTGCGTAGACGCATTGCCGTCGGTGTTCAGGCCCAGCACGTCACCCTCCTGCAGGGGGCAGGTCTCGCCCTGGTTCAGGTAGCGGTTGTCGTACCAGGTCGCGCACTCGGTGGAGGAATCGGTCACGGTCCAGCCGTCCTTGGTGCAGGCCACCACGAACTGCACCTCGCCCACGTTGTTGCGGCGCAGCACATATTCACACTGAGCACTGCGGCCAAAGCGGTAACTGCCCGCAGGCAGGGTGATGCGCTGTTTGTTGCGCTGCTCGGTAATTAAAAATACGATCTCACTTGCCACGCTGCCACCCCCTTACCAGCTGAAATCCGGGCCGCAGAAGGGCACGAATTTCAGCGTGGCAGTGCCCAGGCGCAGGGTTTCCTCCCCTGCCAGCTCCTGCGGCTCCAGCAGCGCCGTGTCGCCCAGGTAGCACAATTCCTGGGAGGAACCGGGCAGCAGCGTGTAGGTCTTGGCTTCGCCGTCGTAGACAAGCACAGCCTGGCGCAGGCTCAGGGGGGCATCGGCACTTAAGGTAACGGGCGTGCCATCCTTGTCCAGTCCCAAAAAGGTCCGGCCCACGCCAAGGCGCAGGTCGCGGCCTTTGGCTTCACCATCCAGCACCACCAGCCAGCCGGCCACAGGGCCGGCGGGGGCAGCCGCCGGAACAGCCGGTTCTACCGGGGTCCCTTCCGGGCTTTCTTCCGCTGCGCCGCTGCGCACGATGGAAGAATCGGTCTGCAGGCCGGTATTGCAGTAGGGGCACTCAGGGTATTTATCAGCGTCATAGAAATGGCCGCTGGCACATTTGGTCAGTTTCATTTTGTTTCCTCCGCTCACAGCACCAGGCGTATCGTCGTGCGTCCCAGACGCAGGGTATCGTTATTCTGCAAACAGTGTTCCCCGGCGATCTTCTCACCGTTGACAAACACCGTCGTATCAGGGCCAAGGGGCTGCACCAGCAGGGCTTCGCCCCGCACGGCCAGCACGGCGTGCTGGGGGCGGATGCGGCTGTCCGGCAGGCAGAGGTCGCACTGGGCGGCGTCGCTGCCCAAGATCAGGCTGCTTTCCACAATGCCCGCCCAGCGGCTCTCGGCAATGGAGCCGCGCGCAGCCCAGAACAGTGTCACCCAACGCTTGGGCAGTGCGCCGGTGCCGTCCAGGCTGTCGGCACCCGCCAGCAGGTGCTCCGCTTCGGCGGTCTGCTCCGAGACACGCTCCCTGCGGCGCAGCACCAGCCAGTTGAGGGCCAGCGCCCCCAGCAGCACCACGGCGATGGTCAGCGGCATGCTGAACCGCCCCATGTAGAACGCCCGGTCCCGGGGCCAGCGGGCAATCATAAAGCTGCAGCTTTGCTGGCGGGCGCTGACGTTAGCGGGTGTCATGCGGCTGGCCACCTTATTTAAGGTGACGTTGTAGCGGCCCTGATAGAGTGGTTCGGTGGTCAGCACGGCGGTGCGGCCGTCCTCGCTCAGCTGCACCGATTCAATTTTGACGTACCAGCCCCACACATCGTTGGTGTAAACGCGGTAATACTGGGGGCGATCGGCGTTGGCATTGACTGCCTGGTTGAAGGTCAGACGCAGTTTGGTGCGGCCCAGCGGCTCCACCTTGGTGACCTGGGGCTTCTCCATTTTAAAGCCCATGTACACGGTGGTGCTGCTTTTCACGGCGCTGCCCAACTTGGGCACCGACAGGGTAAATATCTCCTGCCGCTCGCCGGTCAGGCTGTCCGGCACCTCGGTGCGCAGGGTCAAAGCCTGGGCAAACTTTGTCTGCTTGGCCTGCATTTCGGCGGCCAGGTCGGCGTGGCGGCAGGCGATGACCTTGCCGCCGGACATTTGGGTCGTGGATTCCAGCTGGTCGGGCGCGGCAGTGCAGATGAAAGTGTACATTGCCATGTTTAAGTTGCTCTGGTCGGTACCCAGCGTGCCGCCCAGCAGGGCCAGATTGGTCATGATCTGGGCGGCATCGGTGCAGACAAACGCCACCTTGCGGGGCGCTAAGGATTGGTACTCGGTCTGGATGTCCGCCGCCAGCATGGTCACCGTTCCGGTCAGATCGATGGCACCCTCGCTTTGGCCGATGGTGCGCAGCGTATTAAAAATTTCCGTCTTATCGTTGGTGGCAGGCAGGGCACATTGTGCGCCGCCCGCCAGCGTGTAGACCATGATCTGGTCCTTATCCTGCTTGGTCTGAGCCAGCTTCCAGATGGCCGTGCGCATCTTGTGGAAATCCTCGGCGTCGATGGAGGTACTGTTGTCCAGCGCGATGATGTAGCAGATAGGGTCCTCGGCCACGCCGATCATGCCGGTGTCCAGCTTGCGGTCACCAAGAGTGGCCTCCACCCCCTGCGCCTGCACGACGATAGGGCTGTAAGATTCCCCGTTGGCGTCGGTGGCATAAAAGTAGACGTCCAACTCCGGCGCATTGACGTAGACCTGCTCCAGCTGGAAGCTGCCCGCCGTGCCGGAGGCAGTGGTGGTCGTATCCTCGGCCGAGACGCCCGGGGTGCACCAGAGGGCGAGCGCCAGCACCAGCAGCGCCGACGCCCAATATGTATGGCTCTTCACAGAAAGCCTCCTGTCTTATTTCGGCAAAACCGCACAATTCCAAACGTGCGGGGCGGGAATTGTGCGGTTTGTTTCAGGCTTTATCCTTCCCCCAGCTTGCGGCGCAGGGCACGCAGGGCGGCTACAGCCTTTTTGCGGCGCGGGCCACTGGCCGTCACCTTGGCCGGGGTGCCAGCCGCCGGGGCAGCAGGCTGGGGGGCGGGCTGCGCCGGGGCTGCGGGGGCGGTGAGGGGGTCGTCGTCCTCCTCGTCCGCGTCGGTGTCCAGGTTCGGCAGCAGCGGGGTGTGGGGCCCGCGCACCGGCGGTTCCTCGTCCAAAATCGGCTCCCCCTTCTGGCGAAGGATGGGGTAAGAGAAAATGGCGCCCGGAATTTCTACCTCTTCCTTCGGCTTGGCGGCGGCTTCGGTCGGCGGGGTCTGCAGGGTGTGCAGCTCGTTAGCGGTGGGGGTGGTATCGAAATATTCCGGCTGCGGTTGTTTTTCGGGGCCGTCGGGTACCGGGCGGGCCACGCGGGTATCGTTGGCGTGGTCATTCCATCCCGGAGCCACCACGCAGTTGCGGGGCTGGCTGTCCTCGTCGGTCAGCTCCGCGGGGGCCGGGGCAGGCTGCGCGTCGTTGATATCCTCGGTGCGCAGGGCGCTGGCAGCGGCATCCACCGCCGTGGGCGACAGATCCAGCTGCGGCTCAGCCGAAGGCTCGGTCGTCTCCTTATTTTCCAGTGGCTGCGGGGTGTTTTGCTGGGCGTAGTCCTGGGTCTCCTGCAGTTCTGCAATCATTTTTGCCAGGAAATCCATCAGTTTGGCGCGCTGCTGCTCCATGGCGTCGATACGGCTTTGCAGATCTTGCAGGCGCAGACGGTGGGCGTTTTGAATTTCGCGGGTCTCCTCGGTAGCGGCCTGCACCATCTTGCGGGCCTGGCCGATGGCCTGCTCCCGGGCCAGCTGGTCGATAGCCTCGGCTTTCAGGTTGGTGTCCTTCAGCAGTTGGTCGGCTTCCTCCCGGGCCTGGCTGCGGATGCGGGCGGCTTCTTTCTGCGCCCCGGCCACCACGGAATCCCGCTCGGCCAACACCTGCTGTTTGGCCTGGTCATGCTCCCGCCCTTTGATGCGCAAGGCGGCATCGGCGTTCTCGGCCCGCTCGGTCAGCTCTTTATTTTTCAGTTCCAGATCGGTGTTTTTCAGGCGCAGCATCGCCACCTGGTCAGTCAGCGAGTGGTTGCGCTCCTGCACTTTGGAGTAGCGCGTCTCCATATCGCTCTGCATCCGGGCAATGCGGTCGGCCTTGCCCGCCAGCGAGGCATTCTGCGTGGCCAAATTCTGGTTCTGGCCAATGAGCGTCTGGCAGCGGCGGCGCAGAGCCTCAGCCTCCTGCTGGGCGCCGCGCACCTGCTGGGCAGCGGTGTTCAGCCGTTGTTCGTAATCGCTGCACAGGTCCAGCATGGCCTGGCGCACGTCGTCCGGCTCGTATCCGCCAAACCGCGCCTTGCGCATGCCGCTCTGCTCGATGTATTGGTTAATGTCGATGGTAGCCATAGAGATCCTCCCCAGCCACAAACATATGTATACTTATTTAATATTATAAAGCACAATGCGCCCTGTGGCAAGCAAATTCGGCAAAATATCGTGTCATGTTACGCTTGAAACTTGACAAAGTGCCAAATTTTCGACAAGTTTCAACACGGAAATCATTCCTGTGTTGAAAACCCGGACTAAATATGATAGTATGAATACTAAGTAATCATGTTTTGGGGCAGCGGCTTTGCGGAAACTGCCAGCCAGCCCCTTTGTTTGAGGAAGGAACACACACCCGAATGATCACGAAGCGTGAAAAACTACAATATATCTACGTTTTCTTAACGGACCTTGTGGTGCTGCTGCTCAGCACCCTGCTGGCCTGGCTGGTAACGGACGGGCTGTTGAAGCAGCTGGTCCCCTACGCCCCCAGCGATTGGGTGCAGACCATCTGCCTGCTGATGCTGGCCTTTGTAGCGACGTTCATCTGTTTTGACCAAACGGAAAACATCGTCACCCGCACCAGCGGCGAGGAAATCAAGCTTTCCATCAAGTTCAATGTGCTGCTGGCGCTGGTCTACTCCACCGCCATGCTGCTGACGAAAGCCGAGATGCTGGATTCGCGCTACTTCACGCTGGCGGTGCCGCTTATCAACTTTGTTTTGCTGCCCATCGCCCACGGGCTGCTCAAGCGGTCGCTGCTGCAGATCCAGAGCCAATCCGGCCTGGAAAGCCTGGTGGGGCTTATCTCCACCCAGGACCGCGCCGAACTGTTAATTAACGAGTTGCAGCGGGACTGGTCCAAGCGCATCAGCGGCGTGGCGATTCTGGAAGCCCCGGCTTCGGAGATCGGCTCCACGCTGGCCGGTGTTCCGGTGACCGCCAACTACGACAACTTCATGGATTGGATCCGCCAGGCTGCGCTGGATGAGATCTACGTCGACATCCCCATGGACAGCGGCGAATCCTTCATCCCTGTGCTGGAAGAGATGGAGAGCATGGGCCTGACCGTGCATTTCCGCCTGCTGCTGCTGGACCGCATCGAGGAACACTGCTGCGGTGAGACCAGCGCCGTGCGGTTTTCCCGCATTTTGGGCCGCTGCGCCGGAGGCAACATCGTCACGATGGGCACCCTGGAGCTGAAGCTGCGCGACCGTGTGCTGAAGCGTGCGATGGACATTGTCGGCGGTCTGGTGGGCTGCATCATCAGCGTGCCCATCATCGCCATTACGGCTATCCCGCTGAAGCTGGAAAGCCCCGGCCCACTGATCTTTAAGCAGAAGCGCGTCGGTCTGAACGGCCGTGTGTTCTACATCCACAAGCTGCGCAGCATGTATATGGATGCCGAGGAACGCAAAAAGAGCCTGATGACCCAGAACGAAATGAACGGCCTGATGTTTAAAATGCAGGATGACCCCCGCATCACCAAGGTGGGTAAGTTCATCCGCAAGACCAGCATCGACGAGCTGCCGCAGTTCTTTGACGTGCTGCGCGGCGACATGAGTCTGGTTGGTACCCGACCGCCGACGCTGGACGAATATAAGCAGTACGAGAGCCACCACAAGCGCCGCCTGTCCATGAAGCCCGGCATCACCGGCCTGTGGCAGGTCAGCGGCCGCAGCAACATCGAGGATTTTGAGGAAGTTGTCCGCCTGGATGTAAAATACATCGACAACTGGTCCCTGTGGGGGGATATCAAGATCTTGTTTAAGACAGTGTACGTAGTATTTGCCGGCCGCGGCGCAAAGTAAAAATCAAATAGTAAAAACCGGCATCCCTTTGCGTTGGGGATGCCGGTTTTCTTTATCGTTTGCAGGTACCGTCCTGGCACCAGGACACCGTGCTTACTTTATATTCGTATTCGTCTGCGGTATACAGGGTATCGCCATCCGCCCCTGCGAACAACCACACAGTCACAATTGCGTTTGACAGTTTGTTTGTAGGGGGCGGTGTTGCGGGGTCGCGCAGCGATCAATGCCCCAGTGGGGCATTGAACCGCACGAGCGGGCCAGCATCGCTGGCTGGCGGGCATCGTTTTGCCCGCTAAGCGGTCCCGCGAGCGGATGCAAGCATCCGCCCCTACAGTTGAGGGTGATTGCCTAATACTAAAAAAGGG
>ERZ773185.2757-NODE-2757-length-10955-cov-22.439083_pt1 | contig 10955 bp, 6 predicted proteins | sample MGYA00580531_ERZ773185 | MGnify/ENA primary metagenome ERZ773185 (study PRJEB29015, sample SAMEA2737799) | human gut metagenome | biome: human gut; feature: human-associated habitat; material: faeces | place: China | collected 2012 ...
CATGATCGCCGACTGCCTGAGCCTGCGGCAGAAGCAGGCGAGCGTGCACTGAATGTCCGGCAGGAGAAAAAGAGGATGCAGAAAGCCCCCGAACCGATTTGGTTCGGGGGCTTTCTGTCAAAAAAGTGCTGCTTTTTTGAAAAAGAGGTTTGCACTGCAGCGCACGCGCTTGCAAGAGCAGAGGGTCACGGTGTGACCACAAGGACGCAAAATGTTTGTTTGTTCACGCTATTGGAAAACGTGACCTTGGTAACTAAGGTTCTTGCACACGACTCGTTGGTCTTTCGTTCCACACGCAGGCTCGTTGTACTGCCGTACCACTCATCTTCCGTGAAAGAAATATCAGCACCGGAACCTGCACGATCGGTCGAGATTGTGACATCCGCACCAAAATTAGCCGTGAGAGTAATGAACTTGCAAGGGTTATTTTTGTCTAAAACAACAATACCCTCGTCTACCCTGAAATTATTTGAGGCGTAGCCATATGTGCCGCTAGTCAGCGCGTCTTTCAGCGTATGATACATACTCGTTGCTTCCTGAAGCTGGTCCACTTTTTCGCTTTTCTGCGCAAGCTGTGTCTCCAGCGCAGAGGTTGTCTGTATGCCCCAGATTAAAGCGGCAATGGTGGATACGAAGAAAATCACCGATAGAAGCGGAAATAGAAATTTTGGGACTTTCAGGTTCTGGATGCGTCTGCGGGAACATTTTTGTGAACTGAGGTCCGGGGGTGTTGCAACGTCGATAGAAACAGACTCGGAGAGGCAATTCTGCGTGTCTGCCTCGATATGCGCTCCGCAATATTGACAAAATACGCTGTCGTCAGGCAACGCAGTATTACATTTTGGACACCGCAATTTCTTCATCCTCCTTGAGAATTTCAAGACCGCATTGACTGCAGAATTTGCTGCCTACATCGAGTTTGTTCCCACACTTCCTGCAAAATAAAATAGGCGGCGGGACAGTCGTGTCAATTTCAGTAGGGGGTGTCGGCGAAGCAAACGCTTGCGGAGAAATTGTGGTTACGTTGGGGAGTAGCGGCGCGTCTGTGTTTGAAAAGATAGTGGTCCACAGGATGTATGGGGCGGCGGATTTGCTCAAGTCGGAAATGAGAAGAGCAGTCCAAACCAGAAAGTTCACGACATAGCAGTATATTCGATATTTTTTCTTGGAAATCGGTGTTTTTCTTAAAAGAGCAAAGACAAGGGGAAACGTGCCATAAGCAACGAGTGTGATTGCCAAAGAAATCAGGAAACCCAAAACGGTGTATCGATCCATAGCTTATATTTCAACCGGCCTTTCCACTGTCGAACAGTTATATGTACGTGTCGATAGCTTTAATATTAACAGCACAAACATTTTCTGTCAAGAACTGTTGGGTGACGTAAGGAACCGGAGACTGTCAGGCACGTCAAACTCCTTAGAAGACCGAAGGAGAATGCGTCAAAACCCCCGGACAGATGTCCGGGGGCTTGCTGTGCGATGGGTGGGTAACTTTGGGGGATGCGCCCGCTCACCAGCTCGGGAGCAGGGCAATGAAATCGTCCAGATCATAGTAGCTGCCGCCCTGCGGGGTCAGATCCGGTGCGGCGGCGTAGGCGCTGCCCGGCGTGGCCGTGACGGCGAGGGTGGCCGAATCGACCTGCGTGCGCAGCGTGATCTGGCTCGGCGTGAGCGAGATGTACAGCGGCGACGCCGCGATGTTCGCCGTGATGTTCAGCGCCCCGTCGGCATAGCCGAACGCGGAGATCGCACCGACGACATTCGCAAACGACAGGTGCTCGAAGAAGTAGGTATAGGCCTCGATGGCATTCTGCACGGTCTGGCGGTCGACGCCCGGCGTGATGGTAAGCACGGCGTAGAGCGCCCGCTCGAGCGAGTTCATGGACGCCTCGACGTGGTGCCAGCCGTAGTCGATATAGACGCGGTCGTTCCAGAACGTGACGGTCAGGTCGCGGCCGAGGATCTGCGACACGGCGCGCGCCGCGACGGGCTTGCCGAGCGAGAGCACGACGTCGGTATCGAGGCTGTAGCCGTTGACGGACACGGTCGCGTCCATGCCCATGGCCTGCGCGCCGACATAGCGCTCGAGCACGGGGGCGAAGGGCTGCAGCTGCGAGAGGGTGACATAATTGCCGTTCGTGGGATGCAGCGTGGTGGCGGAGCCGGACGTGCCGGTGATCGTCACGCGCACCGTCCAGCCCGAGGCCGTGACGGTCACGCTGTTGGCCGAGAGCGCGGCGGAGACGGCGTTGCCCGCGATGTTGAGCTGCGCGTGCAGCGCGTTATTCGACCACGCGAGGTCTTGGATGCTGTTCACGGCGGACTGCGGCGTGAGCTCGCGGAAAAACTGCGCGTAGGCATTGCCGGCGGCAGCGGCGTCGCCCGCGCCGGCGAGCTTTCCCGCCCAGGCGACGAGGTCTTTGATCTCGCTGCCCGTGCCGCTGACGTGGATGTTCCCGGCCGAGACGTACACCGTGCTGCCGATGTACTCGGCCGTGACGGTCACGCCGTCGACCGTGGTGGTGAGCGCGGCGTCATAGCCGCCGGAGGTGCGGGTCACGGTGGCCGTGCCCGAGAGGCTCAGCGGGCCGCTGAGCGCGACGTTGAAGGTCGCGGTTTTGGCGGTCGCCGCGTCCATGAGGGGGCTCACGAGGCTCAGCGCGCCGGTCAGGTCGGTGTAGCCGCTGAGCGACTGCACCTGGAAGCCGCCGTAGTACGGCGTGGCGGTGACGTGCATGCGCGCGCCGCCGAAGTTGAGCGCCACGTCCGCGCGCGTCAGGCGCAGGGCGTCCGGGTCGGTGAGCAGGACGGTGCCGGAGATCATCGGGTCGTTGAGCCGGATGGTCATGCCGGTGTCGGTCTGCTGCATGGCGACGTTTTTCGTCAGCGCGGTCATGCCGGCCGCGTCGAGCGAGATGTTCGGGATCTGCACGCCGAGGTAGCCCGCGACCGTGCGCGCCGCGTCGATCGTGTCGGACGCGCGCAGGACGATCTTCTGGCTGCCGAAGGCGACGTACACGCGCTCGTTGCTGTAGGCGGCGAAGAGGTCGACGCCCGCGACGTTGCCGCGCACCTGGAAGGTGGTCTGGTCAATGTCCACGTGGGCCGTCAGGCCGTAGGACTGGCCGTTGGCCGTGACGGTGAGGCTGTAGTTCGGCGTGCGGCGGAAGAAGTCGCGCACGATGGCCTGCGTGTCCTGTCCGCCGTCGGAGAGCTTGCCGAGGTTGTTGGGGTCGTATTCCGTCTCGAGGTAGTGCTGGAACTCGGTCTGGTCGTCGGTCACGGCGCCGAAGTCCGTGAACACCTCGGTGAGCGTGCTCGTGCAGTTGAGGCTGCCGAGGCCGGACATGGACACGGCGTAGCTCTCCACGGTGTCCATCTGCAGCAGATCCCAGTTGGCGTCAATGGTCCAGACCATGTGCACGGCCGAAAATTCGGGGCTTTTCGACGCGCCGCTGTAGGTGCGCACCTGGTGGCGGTAATACGCGCTCGCGCCGGACGGCTCGAGGTCGAAGGTGAGGGTGTAGGTGCCGTCGTCGTTGGCGGTCATGGTGGGGTTGAGCACCGTGTCGCGGCTGATGACGTAGTTGCTGAGGTTGCGCGGGTCCTGCCCGTAGGCGTCCTCATAGTCCTGCTGCGAGATGGCCACGATCTGGTCGCTCCAGGAGGCGGTGTCGCCGCTGATGGAATCGGCCTTGCGCACGAGGATCGCCCCGTCTTTGAAGTACTTCTGCTCGCCGAGCTTGACGAACATGCTCGTGCTGATGGCCTCGGTAAAGACGCTGTCGCTCGTGACGACGCGCACGTTGTGCACGGCCTGGTTGTAGTCGATGAAGCCGACCTTTGCCTTCGTCTGGCCGGTCGTCTCGGAGCGGTAGGCCTCCTGATCCATGACGCCGGTCGTAATGTAGATATTGTCCTCCGCGGTCTGGCCGGAGGGGTCGCCGTCCGGGCGGGAGAGCGTCGTGCTCGCGCCGCCGGCGCCGTCATCGTCGCCGGCGCCGGCCGCGCCGGGAATGATGATCGCCGCTGCGATCGCCAGCGCCAGCAACGCGCCGCCGATGACATAGGTGCGCTTGCCGTGCTTGCGGCGTGTCGGGCGCGCGGCGCTCTCCGAGGGCATCAGCTCGCTGTCGGCGATGTCCGGCGCGGCCTCGTCCGCCGTCGGCTTGCGCCGCCAGGTCGGCAGATGGAAGGTCTGTTTGCTCATGATATCCGTCTCCCTTGCAGGTGATGTCTGACGTGTATATCGTCAGGAAAATCACATTTCTTCATGACTTCATTATACGGCAGGGACTTTTCAAATGCATCCTCCGCGCGCGCGAGAGGTAGAAACGTTGGGAGAAGGCGATTCTACCAGCGGGAGAATGACAGGATTTAGGCGAAACACGCCTCTTGCGGCCGAACGCCCGGCGTGGTATACTCATAGCATGGATGATGTGAGAGGCGCGCTCGCCGCCAACCTTGCCGAGCTGAGAAAAGAAGAAAACCTGACCCAGGCCGAGTTTGCCGCGCAGTTCAATTACTCCGACAAGGCCGTGTCCAAGTGGGAGCGGGGCGATTCCCTGCCCGACGTCGTGATGCTCAAGACCATCGCCGACCTCTACGGTCTGCGCGTGGACGATCTGCTGACGGACGGCGGCGTGGCGGCCGCATACGCCGCAGCGACGGAGTCCGGCGGCGAAAAGCAGCACGACGCCTACCTCATGTCGAAGGTGCTCATCGCCGCCATGTGGGTGACGATGGTGTGGGTCGTCGCGGTCGTCGTGTTTTTGTATTCGCAGTTCAGCATCGGCAAGATGTACTGGATGGCGTTCGTGTGGGCGGTGCCGGTGTCGTTCGCCGTGGCGTTCCTCTTCTCCCGCCACTGGGAGGGGGAGACGACGCTGCAGTGCGTGTTTTCGTCCCTGTTCGTGTGGAGCACGATCACGGCGTTTTATTTTCAGTACCTGCAGTATAACATCTGGGCCGTGTTCTTTGTCGGCGTCCCGGTGCAGATCGCGCTCATCCTCGGCACGAAGCTCCATCGCGCCGGCGTGCACTGGCTGCGCCGGTGAAAAAACCGAAAATACCGCTTGACGGCCGGCCGCGCACGTGCTATACTCCCTCCTAATGACAGGCCGAAAGGCCGGGCGGCGTCCGCGCCGCAGCAGACAGGATATCACCGCGTCTGTGGGACTCATATGCCCCACAGGCGCTTTTTTTGTGCGAAAGGAGTCTTTTTATGCGTACACGCACTTCCACCGCGCCCGATGACGCCAAGCGCGTGACCATGCAGGTGTCCACCGTCGGCATCGTGTGCAATGCGGCCCTGACGGTGTTCAAGCTCGTCGCCGGCATCGTGGCGCACTCGTCGGCCATAGTGGCCGATGCCGTGCACTCGGCGTCCGACATTCTCGGTTCGCTGATCGTGATGATCGGCGCGGTCTTTTCCCACAAGGCGGCCGACGCCAGCCACCCCTACGGGCACGAAAAGCTCGAGTGCATCGCGTCCATCCTGCTGGGCAACATCCTCGTGCTCGTCGGCGCAGCCATCGGCTACGCGGGCGTGATGAAGATCGTCCGCGGCGAGACGCTGGCTGCCCCCGGCGTGCTCGCGCTCATCGCGGCGGTCGTGTCCATCGGCGTGAAAGAGGGGCTGTACTGGTACACGATCGCGGCGGCCAAACGCATCCGCTCCGTGTCGCTCAAGGCCGAGGCGTGGCACCACCGGTCCGACGCGCTGTCGTCCATCGGCAGCTTTGCGGGCGTGCTCGGCGCGCGGCTCGGCGTGCCCATCCTCGACCCCATCGCGTCGATCGTCATCTGCCTGTTCATCTTCAAGGTGGCCTACGGCATCTTCCACGAGAGCATCGACCGGCTCGTCGACCGGGCGTGCGACCCGGACACCGTCGCCGCCATGCGCGAGACGATGCAGCGCACCCCCGGCGTCGTGCGCGTGGACGATATCAAGACGCGGCTGTTCGGCAGCCGGACGTATGTCGACGCCGAGATCGCGGTCGACGGCGCGCTGCCGCTGCGGGACGCGCACGTCATCGCCGAGGCCGTGCACCACGAGCTCGAGCGCGACTACCCGGACGTCAAGCACTGCACCGTGCACGTCAACCCGGCGTGACGCGGGCGGGGAAAGAGAAAAAACGTGCGAAGGGCCACCCGAAAGGGCGGCCCTTTTTGCGCGCGCGGCAGACGACAGAATGTCGTTTTCTTCGCGCGGAAAGCGCGGGAAAAGCGCGCTAAGAAACCGCTAAGAAATATTTTGAGGCCCTTTTGTCGACATGAAATCGTGCATCCGCGCGGATTCGACACGGGCGGCGATGAGCGGTTTACATAACACATGATGCGCGAGCGAAAAAGCCTGCGGCCGCAAGGGCTTGCGCGCACGACGGCAGAGGGTGCGCGGGGGTGCGCATGGCGGGCGGCGGGGCGGCGCTGTCGCGGGTGTCGTCACGCGGACGTCTCGCGGCACCGTACCCAACCGTACCGTACAGTACCGTACCATACTGTGTCTTACCTTACAGCAGGAACATACGGCAAAGCATATCTTACCCTGTCTCTCTCAAAGAAAGCCAGGGGGAAAGAAAGCCGCTGTTGGAAACCAGCGAAAATGTGGAAAACTCTGTGGAAAGCGTGTGGAAAACTTGTTTCAAGGCGCTCAGGCCGGGCGTGGTCCGGTGCGGGTGCGGCGGAGCATGGGGGCGTGCCGACAGGGGGGACGTGCGGGTGCGGCAGGGGCTTTTGGTCGGGCACAGTCCGGCGCGTGCTTTCGGCCGGACGTGGTCCGGCGGACGCTTTTAGCTGGCGCGTTGTGGCGGCCGTGCGGTGCGGGACGCGGGTGCAGCGCAGGGCGCGCTGGCTGGCTTTCTTGCTGAGAGAAAAAATGCTTGACAAGTTATGCAAAAGCATATTAAACTGGAAACAGGGGATCACGCAGGCGGCGGCCGGAGACGGGCTTCGGCATCGCCCGTACCGCCGGTCATGCAGCGCGCATCCCACGTCCACCTCATCCGTCGCGGCGACTTCGGTCATGTGCTGTGCGTCCGACGCGCGCCTTACCGGCGCTGCCCTCCGCAAAACGGAGACGAAAAACTCCGCCCCGCATCGAACCGATGCTGGGCGGAGTTTTGTGACAGCAGCCGCGCAGGCGCGGCTGCCTTTTCGCTGGCTCCTGCGCGGCTGCCTTTTCGCAGCCGTTCCTATGTGCCTGCGGCCACCGTGCAGCCTTTCTCACGCGGCCTTCGCGGTCTTGCCCGCGCGCCACGCCTCGAACCGGGTGCGCATATGGTCGTTCAGGCGGCAGAACGCCTTCATCACCGGCCACGACAGCAGGCCGAACACGATGAGGATGAGCGCGCTCTGCAGATCGAGCTTCTGCAGGTTGAAGAGCGTCGGGAAGCCGAAATACGCGATCACGAACAGCACGCCGAGCACGACGATCATCACCTTGCGGATGGTGTTGTACGGCTGGCACGTGCGGTGCACCATCATGAGGCCGACAATGCCCATGACGCCGGTGCAGATCGTGATCATGGCCGTGTCGTCGAGCTGGAAGGCGATATAAAACAGCAGAATGCCCACGACCATCGCCAGATCCGTCATCGCGGCCGGCAGCGCGCGGAAGAGCACATTGCGCAGGAATTTTCCCTTGACGAGGCTCTCGTTCGGCTCCATGGCGAGGATGAACGACGGGATGCCGATGGTAACGGCGCTCACGAGCGTGAGCTGCGCGGGGCTGAATGGGTACGGCAGCGTGGCAAAGAGCGTGAAAAACGCGAGGCAGAACGAGAAAATGTTCTTGACCAGATACAGCGACGCGCTGCGCTCGATGTTGTTGATGACGCGGCGGCCCTCCGCCACGACCGACGGCATGGAGGCAAAGTTTGAGTCGAGCAGCACGATGTGCGACACCTGGCACGCCACGTCGCTGCCCGAGGCCATGGCGATGGAGCAGTCGGCCTCCTTGAGCGCGAGCACGTCGTTGACGCCGTCGCCCGTCATGGCCACGGTGTGGCCGTCGGCCTTGAGCGCCTGCACGAGGCTGCGCTTCTGCGCGGGGGTCACGCGGCCGAAGACCGTGTACTTGCCCGCCGCGTCGCGGATGGCTTCCTCGGTCGTGAGCGTGCGCGCGTCGACGAAGCGGTCGGCGTTTTCGATGCCGGCGCGCTTGGCCACCTCGGACACCGTGCGCGCGTTGTCGCCGGAGATGACCTTCACGGCCACGCCCTGGCTGGCAAAGTAGCCGAACGTCTCCGGCGCTTCGGCGCGGATCTTGTTCGAGAGCAGGATCAGCGCGATGGGCAGAAAGCCGGCGCTGAGCGTCTCGTCCGTGAGCGCGCCGTCATACATGCCCAGCAGCAGCACGCGGCAGCCCTTGGCGGAGTAGCCCTCGATCTGCTCCTGATACGGGTTCTCGCGCCCGGCGAGCAGCACGTCCGGCGCGCCGAGCAGGTACGTCTCCTCGGTGTGGAACGACACGCCGCCGTATTTCTTCGCCGACGAGAACGGCAGCGTCGCCGTCGCGTCCTGCGTCTTTTCGCCTGTGAAGTAGCGCCGCAGCGCGGCCATCGTGTCGTTGTCGGCCTGCATGGCGTAGACGTAGTCGGCCATGATCATGCGGATGTCCTCGAGCGTGAAGCGGTCGTCGCACAGGGGGCAGACGTCCTCGACGATCATCTTGTTTTCCGTCACCGTGCCGGTCTTGTCCACGCACAGCGTGTCCACGCGCGCGAGCGTCTCGATGCAGCCGAGCTCGTGCACGAGGGTCTTGCGCTGGGCCAGACGCACGACGCCGGCCACGAGTGCAAGGCTGGTGAGCAGATACAGCCCCTCGGGGATCATGCCGATGATCGAGCCGACCGTGCTCGTCACGGCGATGGGCACGGCACGGCCGAGCCACACGTATTCCTTGACGAACATCACCACGCCGAGCGGGATGACGAGGATGCCGATCCACTTGACGAGGTTTTGCAGCGAGCGCATCATCTCCGACTGCTGCGGCTTCTTGGCGCGCTTGGCTTCCTGCGTCAGGCGCGAGACGTAGGAGTCCGCGCCGACGTCCGTCAGCTGCGCGCGGCACATGCCGCTGACGACGAAGCTGCCCGACAGGAGCTTGTCGCCGGGGTTTTTCTTAATTTCGTCCGACTCGCCCGTGATGAGCGCCTCGTTGACGTAGCAGCTATCTTGCGCGACGACGGCGTCGGCATAGATCTGGTTGCCGGCGGCGAAGACGACGATATCGTCGCGCACGAGCTGCGCGGTGTCCACGGTCACGCGCCTGCCGTCGCGCACGGCGACGGCCTTGGGCGATGCGAGGATGCTCAGCTTGTCGAGCGTTTTCTTCGAGCGGATCTCCTGAATGATGCCGATGGCGGTGTTGACGATGATGACGCCCATGAACGTCAGGTTCAGCCACTGCTGCACCGCGATCACGCACAGCGCCAGCAGGAAAAACAGCATATTAAAATAGGTAAAGATATTGCTCAGGACGATCTGCTTGACCGTCTTGCCCGGCGGGTCGACGGGCGCGTTCGTCCAGCCGGCGTCCGCGCGCTCGCGCACCTGCGCGCTCGTCAGGCCCTGCTGCGGGTCGGGGTGCGCGACGGGCACGTCCCGCCGCTCCGGCGTCTCGGGCGCGGGCGCGCGCTTGTCTTTGATTTTTTCGATCAGATTGGCCAAAGGTCTGCCTCCAATGTGATAACACCAAATATACCGAATATTATAGCGTCTCGCGCGGTGGAATGGAACAACAGTTTGTGAATATTTGCTTAAAAATGGTGGGATTTTTCGGCAGCCTGCACAGTGTGCCGCAGCAGCAGCGCGGTCGTCACGCTGCCGATGCCGCCGGGCACGGGCGTGCAGGCGGCGATGGCGGCGGCCGCAGGCGTCACGTCGCCGCGCAGCGTGCCGTCTGGCAATGCGGTCGCACCCGCATCGAGCACGATCTGCCCCGGGCGCACAAAGTCAGTCGTGATGAGCCCCGGCGCGCCCGCCGCGGCCAGCAGAATGTCGGCGGCCCGGCAGCGGGCGGCGAGGTCGGGCGTTTTCCGGTGGCAGAGCGTCACGGTCGCGTCCGCGCGCGTGAGCAGCAGCGCGGCCGGCCGGCCGATCACGAGACTCCGGCCCACGACGGTCACGCGCCTGCCCGCGGGGTCGATGCCGTGCGCGCGCAGCAGCTCCATACACGCCTCGGCCGTGCAGGGGGCGAAGCCCGCCGTCCCGGTCACGAGCGCGCCGAGCGATAACGTCGTCATGCCATCGACGTCCTTGTACGCGTCGAGCGTGTCCAGAATTTCCTGCGCGCGCAGCGCCGCCGGCAGCGGCCGCAGCAGCAGCACGCCGTGCACGCCGTCGTCCGCGCTCAGGGCGCGCAGGGTGTCGGTCAGGGTTTCGGGCGCGCAGTCCGCCGGCAGCGGCACGTGGCGCACGGCGATGCCGCAGCCCTCCGCCGCCTGAGCGATGCTGCGCAGATATGCCAGATCGTCCGGCTGCGCGCCCACGGATACGGCCGCGAGGCAGGGGGGTGCATCGAGCAGCGCGGCGCGCGCTCGCACCTGCGCATAGATCGCCGCGGCGGCGGGAGCGCCGGTCAGGGTGTTCGGCATGGGTCAGCCCTCCCCGCGCAGCTGCTTGCGCACCGCGTTCACGGTCCGCGTGCAGCGGCGCACGATGGACGCGCGCAGACGCTCGGCGCGCGCCTCGGTCTCGGCGCGGTCGGCGGGCGCGAGCAGGCCGGTGTTGACAAAGACGTTCATGGCCGCGGCCTCCGCCGCCGCGCGGCACAGCGCCGCCGCGCACCCGACGTCCGAGCGTAGGAGGGGGCTGGCCGTGCTCAGCGCGGCGGGCAGCAGCAGCGCCACCTGCTCGCAGTGCTCCAGCATGGCCAGCGGGGCAAGGCACGCCGTGTGCGCCGCGTCCGCGAGCCGGGCGGCGCGCGTGGGGTCGTCCTTCGGGATGGCGTA
>ERZ773185.2758-NODE-2758-length-10950-cov-3.771088_pt1 | contig 10950 bp, 9 predicted proteins | sample MGYA00580531_ERZ773185 | MGnify/ENA primary metagenome ERZ773185 (study PRJEB29015, sample SAMEA2737799) | human gut metagenome | biome: human gut; feature: human-associated habitat; material: faeces | place: China | collected 2012 ...
GTCGGAGGCGTAAGCCAAAATATTTTAGAAGGCATTCATCCCACCACCTATAGAGGCGGGGTGTTCTGCCAAAATTATGATAAAGGAGGGCTTATTGATGCCATTTAATGTTTCAAACGCTGCGTTTGAAGAGGCCTTCGGCAATCCGAAGACACAAGGCAAGCTAACCAAAAATTTTATCAAACAGCTGGCCAAGTATCTGGAAAATAAGCAATTTGATTCAGCCAAAGCAATCAAAATATGGCTTCAAAAAGGCGGCACACTCAGCACTTTCACCTGTAGAGAAGATATGCTGCAGGCAATGATGATGGAACTAAGACGTCATAAAACGCCATATATCTTAGTAAAAGAAACAGGCGGAGGCCTTGGCTTTTTGATTCGTTCATCAGATACGGAACTCGTGAAAAAGATAATCCGTCATGTTTTAAAGGAGAAATCTCGTTTTTGTGCAGTCACAACCGGACAGCAGGCAAGCGATCTATATCTAAAATCAAAAGAAAAAGACAAAACAATGCTCCAAGTATGCGGACTTAGTGAAGAAGAAGTTGTTTATCTTGAGCAGGCATGCAATACGGTGCTGCCAGGAGAAGCGGTCGGAATCGACCGAATGGCAGATGGGACATATATGTTTAGCTGTCACGGGAAGACTGCTGTAAATGGAAAGAAGCATAGAAAGAGTTTTGGAAGTGCATTGACAGAATCCTTAATGGTGATGAATGGAAGCACTTCAGAAAAAATGAAGAAAAGAGCGCAGAATGTTGCCGCATATCGAGAAGCGAAAGCAACCGGATTTCCAGATCAAAACGGTGGATTTGATTCCCCTGTATGGGTTGTTGGAGATGGAGACCGTTTCGTTAAGACCGCAAGCTCAGGTTTCGAACTTGGACATGCTATTGAGATAGGCGACAGCGTCATATTGGAAACAGACTTGACTGTAGCAAAAGATGACGGGGCGTATGGAAGCAGGCTAAATGCGGCACTATCCCACATATTAGGAAGAATCTGTCTCTATACGGAAGACGACGTTATTGCGCATTTCAAGACAAAAAGAAGCTATATGCAGGATCAGACTGTAGTCGGAGAACAGCAGCTTTTAATGCTTGCGGATGCAATGATAGCAGAGAAAACCAAACAGGATACGATTACGCATATGGATGGGAAGTGGGAACATAAATTCCGCCACTATCAGCATGAAATGGGCCGTTTAATGGTTGGAGTAAGGGATGCAAAAATTCCAAAAGGATATTCACGAGAGGATATTTTGCAGCTTAGAAAAGTAAGCAAAACTTTTAATTTGGATATGATAAAACTTACGCCTGCAATTGAGAAGCTTCTGCAAATTGAAGTTTACGCAAAAGACGCAGGTCAAAACAAAGTTACAAATATCGAAAATACAATTGCGAAGTATCGTGGGGAACAGGTTATCGAAGGACCAGCTGGACCAAGCAGAAATGGATTGGACAGGGGGTGAGAGTAGATGAACCAAGACGATAGAAAAAGAAAAGCGTATAAACAAATTGCTATAGGACTGGTTGCTGTCTATTTGTTCCTGGACTTATATATTCTGCACGCAGAAGTGTATAAGTATAATTATCCACACAGTGGCTTAGGTGAAATCTTCTCAGGAGGATTCTCTCACATGTTCTTTCACCCATTTAGTGTATTCCCGATTCCGCCCGGAGCAGGGAACATTATCCTGGGTCTTACGGTGTTTATGACAATATGTGCTGGACTGATCGTCCTAGATGAGAAGATTAGAGCACATGATAATCCGGATACCGTACAGGGTGATGCAAAATGGCTGAAAAATCTGACAGAATACAATAAGAAGTTCACTGAGCCATTCGGTTCTCCGGATAACTCTGGTAAGAACAACATGATTCTCTCGCAGGATATCTTCATGTCGATGGACAACAAGGCAATCAGACGTAATATGAATGTATTCGTAATTGGTGGATCTGGTGCCGGTAAATCATTTAACTTCGTAGGTCCGAATATTATGCAGGCGAACTGTTCATATATCTGTACGGACCCATCAGGTGGTCTGTTCAAGGAGTATGGGCGTTTCCTGGAATACCAGGGGTACAGAATCAAATGCTTTAACATTAACCATATGGATAAGGGTTCGCATTACAACCCGTTTAATTACATTCACAGTGACAAGGATATTGAGGTCCTTGTTACAACCCTGATCAGCAATACGACACCTCCTGATAAGCAGGGTGGTGACCCTTTCTGGGAAAAATCAGAAACTGCTCTTTTGGTAGCGCTGATTGCATATTTATATCACTACACAACGAAAAACTGTCAGAACTTCTCAAATGTCATGAGGCTGATGAGAGCTGCTGATATCAACGAAAACGATTCGTCAGCAAGATCGCCTCTTGACTGCATTTTTGAAGAAGTAGAAAAATATGACCCAGAAAGTTTTGCTGTAAAGCAGTATAAAACATTTAAGATGGGTGCTGGTAAGACACTGAAAGGTATCTTGATTTCCTGTGCCGTACGTTTACAGGCGTTTGACCTTGAAGACGTAGCTAACCTTACTGATACAGATGATATCGATCTGGACAGCATCGGTGATGAAAAGACAGCATTGTTTATCCTGCTGCCTACAGGTGAAAAGACCTTCAACTTCCTGGCATCGCTAATGTATTCTCAGTTGTTCCAGAGAATGTATGATTATTGCGAAAACACAGCTGAATTTTCACAGTTAATCTTAGATGGTGATAAGCAGCTTGTAAAAACATTCAGAGCGGGAGATCCAGAAGAATCTGCTAGAATGCACGAAGAAGCAAAAGCCTTTCTTGAAAGGGCAAAAAGAGGCCGAATCCATCACAATAACAAATATAAGTGGTATGAGCTTCGTACTGAAGCTGGGGAGCTGGTAACCTATAGAGGGACGAAAGAGGATATCATTGCAGCAAGAGAATTGATCCGCCAGGGCGAAGTTCTCCCAAATGCAGAACAGTCGAACCATGGCCAAAGGCTTCCAATTCATACACGTATGATGCTGGACGAGTTTGCGAATATCGGAAAAATTCCTGAATTCGACCAGAAGGTTGCTACAATCCGTAAATACGAAATCTCGGTTTCAATCATTCTTCAGTCATTGGCCCAGATGAAGAAAATGTATAAGGACGACTGGTCTGATATCACTGGTAACTGTGATACGACAATCTACCTTGGCGGTGGTGCCGATACCGAAACAACAAAATGGGTTTCTGAGCTTTTAGGTAAAGAAACACGTGTCGTTATGAACGTATCGTTTGCAAAAACAGGCGGGTCTACATCGATGAACAGACAGGGCGTTGAATTATTTACTCCGGCTCAGCTCCGTACCATGGACGAAAACGATTGTATCGTAATCGAAAAATCATTAGATGCATTTAAGGGTAAGAAATACATGGCTCTTAAGCATCCAAACCGTCAGTTAGTGGAATCTATGGACCCATACTTCTTCGAAGAGGATAAACTCCATTATTTACAGGGGGCAAGTCCGGAAGAAGAGGAAGAAGAAACCCCAGAAGATGTTCATGGAGAGGTTGAGGAAGTAGCAGAAGAAGAAGCAGACGCCAGAGATGAAGCAGAAGAAGAAAAAGAACAAGCTGCTGAAGAAGCGATGGATAATGAAGACGCGGAGGGCGATAAATTAATTGGCTCTCCACAAGAAATCAATGATCCAGCTACCAACTTCGATGCTAAAATCGCGGAAGAAGGCGTAAGCAACGGAAGCGGTGTTACTGCCAGCCAGGACATGAGCGAAAGAATGGATTCATTGGTAGGAGTGTCCGAAGAGAACTGGGGTCTTGATGAAATAACGTTTGGTTCCAATGAGGCTGATGATTTCACCTCATAAGCACTTCAAAAGTGAGTAAAAAAATGAACTTAACGTGGTACACGATTATTCAGTGTATATTCAGTTAAACTTTAACATGACTAGATTTGACAAATGTTATTTAGCATGATATTATCACATTAGAAATAAGACCCAGGATAGGTAGCTAAATGCTAAGCGTGCTATTTTGTACGTTGCCTCCTGGGCTTTCTTTTTTTTAGTTAAATTGACACGTCCTTTCAGTTATAATTTACCTTGAACGTGCCAATAGTGTTGTAATTGAGTACGTAAAAGGACTTTATGAGATGTTTCTTTTATAGTGATGTTGGCGCATCACATTATCCGCATCCTAGTTAGCGCTAGGGTGCTTTTTTTATAAAAAGAAAAGGAACCTCTAACGAGATTCCTTCAATGGCGCTAGGCCGTTGTGTAAATAACAATAGCGTATAGCTCTTGTTCAATTAGATATTATCACGCAAAGCGGCTATTGTCAAACCTCGTTATTACAGGTTTTTTAATTCTTATTTTACTTACTGTTGTAATATTTTGTACCAATGCAAATGATTTTTTATTCTTGTCAATGTATATGTTTGCGACTTTTTTAAATTCATTAACATTATTGATGACTTTTTGAACGTCTTCAACGTTGTATTCATTTTCATCAGATGAAAAAGGATCCAATAATGGCCTTCAGTAAGGGTTTTGCTTAATTTTGTAATTTCTTACATATTTATATTGTAGTTGTGAAAAAAGGAGAATAAAACACAACGAAAAATAACGTCTATAAGGAGGAAACAAAGATGACAAAAATTGAGACATTAAGAGATGAGACGTACAAAGAGGCATGTAAGATTCTGAAAGTGTATGGTAAATGCGCTATCATAAGACCAACTGGTTTTGGCAAGACTGGTATTCTTACAAGATTTATCAAAGATGGAAATTATAAGAATATCGTATACCTATATCCAGCGGATATTATTAGAACCGCAGTACTTCGCTTTTATTATGGAGAAGACATTCCGGAAGATGAAGAAATCAAAGGGGTAACATTCTTAACTTATACGAAACTTGTTCGTATGGACGAAAAAGAAATAAGAGACCTTGGAAAGGTAGACCTTATTATCGCGGATGAATGTCACAGACTTGGGGCGGATGGAACTATGACAGCTATGGAAACATTGCTTGAAACCCATTCAAATGCGCATTTTCTTGGGGCTACAGCATCTCCAGACCGCATGGATATGATTGATGAAATTGGAAGATATTTTGATGATCATGTGACAAGCGAATATACGTTACATGACGCTTTCAAGGATAAAGTATTGAAGCGACCACATTACGTGTATAACAGCTATAACACAGGGATTAATGAACTAGCTGCTTCAAAAGAAGAAGCAGAAAAGGAAATCGAAATGACCTATGGGAAGGCAGACCGCCAAAGCGTACTGGATGAATTAGACCAACGTCTGATTGAAACAGCGACAATCTACGATATGGATCAGGTTATTCATCGTACTTGCGAAAAATATGTAGACGATACAGGTTATATGAAGTTTATCGTATTCTTTTTCAACTACGAAGCTATTTATGAAAAAGGAGAAGATGTAAAGAAATGGTTCTATAAAGCTTATCCGAAACACAGTATTGAAACGACAATCATAACAGCAGAGACAGCAGAGACAAGAAAGAATTTGTCTTCGCTAACGAATATGTCTCGCAGAAAAAACAAAATCGATTTGATTTTCTCTTGCGACATGTTGAATATGGGATACCATGTATCCGATCTTACAGGTGTTGTTATGTATCGAGGTACAAAATCGGATATCGTATATATCCAGCAGCTTGGTCGTGTGCTTACAAGCGCGACAGACGCAACAGCAGGTATTATTATTGATGTCGTAGACAATTTACATCAGCGTGCAGCTTATGCAGTGCTTGGTCGTGAAAGTGTCTATACCGAAGATGCAAGAAAACGTAAAGAAGAACTCGAACAGCAAAAAAGTGAAGCTACAGCATATGCGGCTTATCAGTCTGGGAGAGTTTCTGCTGAGGATATCGATACAGAAATGATGGAAAGATTCAAAAAATACGACAGTGGCGAAGAAAAAGTGCCTGTCTGGGGTAAATACGACCAGACAGAATTAAACGCTCAGATCCGTCGTTTCGAAGGAAAATCTGATTCCGGAACAGAATATGGTCGAGAAGGATATCAGCTTACGAAAGAGGATTTAGAGTCTATGGATTTATATGCGGAAGAAAAAGAAGCGAGTTATCGTGAATTGATCGCTAAGACAGTGGCAGAAGCTCGTTCTGTAAGATGTAGAAAAGCATGGACCCGCTGGGCGGAAGAAGGAGGAAAAACGAGAGATGAGAATGGACGCATTCTAACAAGGGCAGAAGTTCTTGCACAGAAGGCCCCAGAAGAAATCCCGCTTCCGCCGTTCTGCCGCAGTAAGCAGGTCTCAATCGATGCTGTTCTTGACGAGATGGGCATCCCCGAGGATTAAGATGTAAAAGATGACTAGGGCTGCTCCGGCAGCCTTATTATCAAGGAGGAAACAATGTGGAAAAAGAAAAACAAATGGAGACTGAAGATCTTACCGGACGCAAGTTTGGCAGGCTGACAGTTATAGAACGAAGCAAAGACTATATTGGCAGACGTGGAAAACACCTGCCCATGTGGCTGTGCAAATGCGAATGCGGTACAAAAAAGATAGTTTATACCGGGAACCTGAAGCAAGGTTCTGTAAAATCGTGTGGGTGTATTAAGACGGAAGATTTAACGGGTCGAAAGTTTAATATGCTTACAGTAATAAAACAGGCTGAAACGAAGGTTAGCAAAAACGGTAACCGTACCATAATGTGGCAATGCAGATGCGACTGCGGAAACACGACGATAGTCGCTGGAGGAAAACTAAAAAACGGTTCTACAAAATCGTGCGGATGCTTAAGCAAAGATAAGGTAGAAGATCTTACTGGTCAGCGATTTGGAAAGCTTGTAGCTATAAAACGAGCTGAAGATGTCGTGGGTAAAAGCGGCAGCAGGAGCACAGCCTGGCTTTGTAAATGTGATTGCGGGAACGAGAAGATAGTGACTGCAAGAAATTTAAAAAGAGGAAAAACAAAGTCCTGCGGCTGTGATATTCATCCAGATCTGACGGGACAAAGATTTGGAACACTGACCGTTATAAAACGTGCCGGAATTCACGAAGATAAGCATGGTAGAAGAAGTGCAATGTGGCAATGCAGATGCGATTGTGGAAACGAAAAGGTATTATCTACAAACAGACTGAATGATAAACGTCTGAAAACTTGCGGAGAGTGTACCAAAAAATCGCGTCTTGGAGAAACTTTTACATCAAGATGCGGATTAAAAGGGACAATTACAAAATACATAGACACAATGCATGTAGAGGTAACTCTGGAAGACGGAACAATCCGTGAAACGCGATATGCTCAGGTAAAAAATGGAGGAGTGTATCCATATGAGATGTCTCCAAAATTAAGTGCTAAAGAATATCACGGACACACACACTTAACATTTGCATTCAGACTGGAAGACGGTGGCGTATATTTTTACTGTTTTACTCCAGATGATGAATGGGACGTTCTTACACTTCGTGAGATGTATCAAGGAAGCAATGAGGTGAAAAATAATGAAGGGACAAATGAAGACGGAAGATCTAACGGGACAGAGGTTCGGTAGATTAACCGTTATAAAACGTGATGAAGACTGCGTTGACAAGCATGGAAGACACACAGCGATGTGGGTCTGTAAATGTGAATGTGGTACCGTAAAAACGGTAGCAGGCGGTCATTTAAAAAGCGGTCATACAAAGTCTTGCGGATGCTGGGGTCAAAGAGACAACGGAAGAAGCAGATTGGACGACTTAACCGGGAAACGATTTGGGAAGCTTACTGTTGTCAAAAGAGCTCCAAACTATATTTCGCCAAAAGGGCAAGTAAGAACAGCCTGGGAATGCAAATGCGACTGCGGAAATACAGTAGTGGTTGACGCTACAGTTCTTAAATCTGGCAAGCAGGTATCCTGCGGATGCCATAGTAAAGCACTAGCTCATAAGAACCATTTTCAGGATCTAACTGGAAAGCGTTTTGATAAACTAGTTGTTCTTGGCAGAGCAGAAGACCAGTACACTTCTGGAGGTAGAAAGCAGATCTGTTATAAGGTACAGTGTGACTGTGGGAGCGAACCTTTCGTGGCTCGTGCAAACGGGCTAAGGAATGGTTCTACTCACAGCTGCGGATGTATCGCTCATACAAATAGCGACACATACGCGCGTCAGCGCCTTGGAAAAACCTGCATATCAAGATGCGGATTAAAAGGAACACTAACAAAATATACCAACACAGATCATGTGGAAGTTACATTGGAAGATGGAAGCGTCTGTAAAACAAGGTATGGCAAAGTAAAAGACGGAGGCCCTTTCTATCCAGAAGGGATGTCGCCTCACCTTAAAGCAAAAGAGTATCATGGTTACACAGATCTCTCATTTGCATTTAGATTGGACGACGGCAGTGTATATTTTTATTGCAAGACTCCGGATGGCGAGGAAGACGTTCTTACACTGCGTCAGATGTACAGAAATGAGTGCCGTGTTGGCATGCATGTCATGTCAAAATGTGGACTTGTTGCTGAACTTGCAGAATATACGGATGACAACATGGTTAAAGCGGTATTAGAAGACGGTACGGTATGTAAAACAACGAGACAGAATTTTCTGGAAGGAAGTGCAATGTACCCAGCTGGAATGACACCGCAGCTTACATGCAAGGAATACCACGGATATAGAGATCTGAAATTAGCTTTTAAGAAAGCAGATGGCAGAGTATATTTCTACTGCATGGATTCCGATGGTATAGGGGACGTTAAAACATTAAAAGAAATAAAAGAGAAAGAGGCTTAGAAAATAAGTCTCTTTTTTTATATAAAAAAGACCGCAATAGGTTGTATGAGAAATTAAAAAAATAAAAAAATCTGACATATATAATAAAGAAAAGCAGGAAAGGGAAAAAATATGAATAGAATTAGCAAAAACGATTATTATCTTGGAATTGCATTAGCGGTATCAAAAAGGAGCACCTGCTTAAAAAGACATTATGGTGCCGTGATTGTAAAAAACGATGAAATAGTAGCAACTGGGTATAATGGAGCCGCGCGTAATGAGCAGAACTGCTGTGACGTGCATACGGAATGTCCGCGTAAGAACGCAAAACATAACTCCGGAGACTATAGCGATTGTCCGGCAGTGCACGCAGAACAGAATGCATTGTTGTCTGTATCACGCGATAAAGCGATTGGAGCAATTATGTACCTTAATGGATATGATATTGCCGTAGAGAACGGAAAGCCGCATGAACACGATATGGCAGAATGTGAGCCCTGTCCGATCTGTAAACGAATGATTATCAATGCCGGCATTTCCGAAATCATTGGGCCGCAGGGGGTCATTTGGTCAGGCCAAAAACAACAAAAGAAAAAGGAGAAAAGACATGAAGGTTAATAACGTAAAATCGTTTGAATACAGAACAGATTTACTGGGTGGCATAGATAAGATAACAAGTGAAGTGAATAATTTCATCCAGAACCTAAGAAAGAAAGGCACTACCGAGATAGAACTTGATATAACGACAACAGGCAGAGGAATCATCTATACGTTGATTTGGTAGACAAAAATGAAATTGAAAGCAAAAAATATTGAAAGGAGAGAGCAGTGGACAGTATTTCGTGTAAAGAATGTAAGAAACGCTTATTTATAGGAGATGAGCATAAAACCCATTACCTTTAGGTGATGGGCAGTTCATCAATATCTCAAAGCTTATAATACAGTCCTCTACTAAAGATAAAAATGGAAAATATTTTTAAAAAAACATACGCATATGACAAGTACGTAAAAAATGGAAAAGACTTAGAAAAGACTTTTGAAGAATTTGAACACGATATTCTGCTTAATATTTTGATGCTCATGGATTTTCAGGCGGATATTCCTCAAATAAAGGCATCTACAGAAAAATTCCTAAAGCTGGCAGGGAAATTCATGCCTAAACAAGGCAGGACATATGACGGCGGCCTTGAGCTTGAACTATATGCTTTTGCTTATACTGCAGACAACCTTCTTTATAACTTCTGTGACCTTATGTTCATCAGTAGAATGATGGGAAAAGAAAAAGTAAGAGAAAAATTAGATGCATACGCGGGGCTTAATGCGCAGGATGTTTATAATGAAATTGAAAAAGTACATTTCAGCTTCACGTCAGAGACAGCATTTAAAGTTATGAAAGCAAATGCGCTGCTGGCAGAAAAATACGATCATGAGGCTCCTTACAAAAAAGGAGATGGGTATGAACTGGAAAAACGCAGAGCTTTTCTTAAGGATATCTGCGAGGTATTGGAATGTCCTTACTACGAGGAGATTGCAGCAGTGGCGGCTAAAGCAGTAAAAAATGCTAAATGATTTTCTGTTTTAAATACGTTTTTCTCACATATAAATTATAAACAGGTCACTAAGTTCTGCGGTGCGCAATTTTTTGCTGCTGTAGTGACCAGAACAGGAAGAAAGTGAGGAATACTATTTATGGCAAATGAAGAGAACAAAAAGAAGGAAGCTGAAGAACAGGTCCGAGAAAACAGAACGGAACAGGCAAAAGAAAATTTTGATATCACGATTTCCATTGACTGCGATGGACAGGATGATATTGATGCGATGGACAAGATGGTAGATGCATATCTAGATGGCTGTGAGGTGGTATATGGCGTGCGTAGTTCCAGGATAACGGATACATTCTTTAAGCGTTATACAGCAGAGTCCTTTTATCGACTATTGAATGCATTAGGAGCCGAAATTGTTTTTAATCATGCCGATTATCGTTTGATTTCAAGCAAGGTGCTGCATGAATTTGCAAATTTTAAAGAGGTCAATATATTCTTGAGAGGAATGGTACCACTTGTTGGATTCAAAAGTACTTCTGTATACTATGATCGTAAAGAAAGGGTTGCGGGAAAAAGTAATTATTCTTTGAAAAAGATGATATCGCTTGCTTTTGATGGTATAACAAGTTTAAGTGTAAAGCCGATAAGAATTATCACTAGCCTG
>ERZ773185.2762-NODE-2762-length-10934-cov-3.462910_pt1 | contig 10934 bp, 5 predicted proteins | sample MGYA00580531_ERZ773185 | MGnify/ENA primary metagenome ERZ773185 (study PRJEB29015, sample SAMEA2737799) | human gut metagenome | biome: human gut; feature: human-associated habitat; material: faeces | place: China | collected 2012 ...
TTTACTATGTGTATAAATACGGACCGTTGGTCAGTTTGAATGAATTATGGGGAGTGGAAGGAATGGATAAGCAGACTCAAACTTTCTTGAAGGATTTTGTATATGTGGGTAACTCAGTGGAAAAACGGGCGTTTTCCTGGAAAAACTTGTGGAAATACAATAAGCAGGAAGTATGGATGCGGACAGATATTCCTTTAAATGAAAAGGCGGGCTATGCGAATATTCCCTTGGGTGAAGAGGAGAAATTTGCTTCGAAACGGTATTATGGAGATCCGTATTATTTGAACCTGAGATATAAATTTCAGTTTCAGCAGAAAGTTTATGTAAGTTTGGCCGCAGAAAAGGATGCGGGAGAACCGTTCTTCAGTCTTTATAACCGGAAAGGATTCGATTTTTACAATGCCTCTGTTCAGTTAAATGATTTCGGTAAGTTGCATACGCTGGTATTAGGAAACTACAAAGCCAGTTTTGGATATGGACTGGTAATGAACATGGGGTTTAGTATGGGAAAATACACCTCCTTTTCCACATTAAATCGTGCAGGGAAAGGGTTGAGCAAATATACTTCTATGAATGAAACGAATTATCTGCAGGGAGCAGGTGCTTCCTGGAAATGGAAGAATCGCTGGTTATTGACAGGTTTTGTTTCTTTCCGTAATCAGGATGCTACGGTGGATAATGAGTGTATAACTACGTTGAAAACCGATGGCTATCATCGTTTGAAGAAAGACATGGAAAAGAAGAATACGGTATTTAATACCTTAGTTGGTAGTAATTTAACTTATGATGGTAATAAGAAGATTACTATGGATCAGAAGGATCAGGTATTCAAGATTGTTGATAAAAAAGCAAAAGCTGAACCAAAGGACATTGCGAAGATCCTTGGAACTGATTTATCTAATATTTCTGGATTTAGAATTGACAAGAAGAAAAATCCTTTAAAGAGTGAATTTAAGGGGTATGCAAAGTTAAAGAAATGTTTTAAAGATTGTGGAGAAACTATTTATCTTGAGGATTATGAAGTATTAGATCAAATCATAGAAATTCTTACAAATAGAAAAGGTATTGAAGAAAGAAAACAACTGTTGAATCTTATTAACTCTTCATTAATTACTGATGAAACTGTGGAAAAGCTTGCTAACCTAGACGGTATTGCGAATTATCATAGTTTATCTCTAAAGGCTATGAAAGAGTTAAATGAAGAAATGTATGTGTCTAACTATAATCAGATGCAGTTGATTCAGCAGATTCATAAAGGAAAAGATGTATCTGCATTAAAGGGTAAGAAATCTATTGAAGCTGATGATACAGCTATTCTTTCACCAGTAACTAAAAGAGCACAAAGAGAGACATTTAAGGTTATTAATGCATTAAGAAGAGAATATGGTGAATTCGATACAATTGTAGTAGAAATGACAAGAGAAAAGAACTCAGCTGATCAGAAAAAGAGCATTAATAACAGACAGAAGTTCTATGAAGAGAAGAATAAAGAAGTAGATAAGCTACTAAAGGAAAATGGTTATGATCCTGATAAGATTAATAGTAAGACTAAGATGAAAGTCAGACTTTATCTGGAACAGGATGGAAAGAGTGCTTATACACTAGAACCTCTTAGCTTAGGGGAAGTTATTACTAATCCACGTTATACAGAAATAGACCATATTATTCCAATTTCTATTTCATTAGACGACTCTTATAACAATAAGATTCTAGCTACTGCGAATGAAAATAAAGCAAAAGGTAATAGAACACCAATTGATGCTTATAATAAGCATTTGTTTGATAATCCAACATTAGGATTAAGTGGTGATTTACAGACTTATATCTCTGCTGTGCAGTCTTCTAAGAGATTCTCTAGAAGAAAGAAAAACTACTTATTGTATAAAGATGATATCACTAAGATGGATGTTGTGCAGAAGTTTATTGCACGTAACCTGATTGATACAAGTTATGCAAATAGAGTGGTGTTAAATACCTTAACAGACTACTTTAAAGCAAATGAAATTCCTACTAAAGTATTTACATTGAATGGTAACATAACACATGTTTTCAGAAAGAAAATACATATGGAAAAAGATCGTGATGCTGATTTCCTTCATCACGCTGTAGATGCACTTATTGTTGCATCAGTAAAGACGTTGGGATTGTTGAATGGATATCTTGGAAAATACGATTTACAAGATTTATATGATGAGACAACCGGAGAAGTGAAGAAGGTTCCTGCTGAAGAAAAAATCTTTGATGAGAAATATATTAGATTTATCTCTACTTTAAAAAATATTTATGAAGAAAGTAGTAAATTCTATCGTGGTATTATGACTAGAGATCAATTGACATATGCACCAATCAAGATTTCTCATAAAGTAGATACTAAACCTAATAGACAGGTTGCAGATGAGACAATCTATTCTACAAGAATTGTAGATGGACAGGAAAAGAGAGTAATGAAATTTAAGGATATTTATGATCCTAAATTTAAGAATCTGGCAGAAGATATTGTGAATGGTAAAGCAGAAGATAAATATATTATGGCTAAGAAGGATCCTGCAACATTTGAAGAGATTGTTAGAATCGTACTGAATCATTATGAAACATTTAAAGATGATCCTAAACAGTATGTGAAGGATAAGAAGGGTGTTAAGTTGAAGGGAGAAAATCCATTGACTGCCTATAAAGAAGAGTTTGGCAAGATTCGTAAATTTTCAAAGAAAGGTAATGGTCCAGAAGTAACCAGTATAAAATGTTATTATAAAACCTTGGGAAATTATATTGATATTAGTAAGAATTATAAACTAAAGCAAGGAAAAAGAGTTGTATTAATACAAATTAGTCCTTATAGAACAGATTTCTATCGTGATACTGATGGTAATATAAAGATGGTCACTATTAGATATAAAGATGTTTATTTCAAAGAATCATTAGGACTATACTGTATTGATAGAGACTGGTATCAATCTGAAAAGACTAAGAAGAAAATCGGTGATGAAGCTGTATTCTTATGCTCTTTGCATCATGACGAATTAGTCGGAATTATGAGGAAAGAAGGCCAGAAGTATATCTATGATGATTCTACAGAATCAGACGGCGATACTAAGTATCACGATGGCATTACACCAGAAATTCTTAAATTTACTGCGACAAATAGTGATGTTGCAAATAAGATTGAAGTAAATCCAGTATATACAAAATCAAAGAAACAACTTACGGCTGCTATTGGAACATTTGTAGATGTAAAGAAATATGCAACTGATGTTCTGGGAAATATGTATGAAGTAAGAGATAATAACTTGAAATTGGAGTTCAAATAGGGTACAATAATAACAGGTTATAATCTAGCAAAAATTTATATGACCTGGCAAAACAAGGGTTTATCCCGGATTCGGCTCCTATAAGGAGCCTTTTCTTTTTATAATTTAGCTGGCAAAGACCCGACCCTTTAGGTTCGAGGGATACCAGCCAGCCTGCAGCGAAACCTAAGTTTTGCTTTGTATATTTCATATTATAAATAGTAGTTAAAATCTCAATTATGTGATAAAATAAGTTTGAGGTTTTGCTACCATATGGATTTTTGCTAGAAGATAACTCATCTGGCTTATCAATATTGACAAATCTGTTTTGCTACCATATGGATTTTTGCTAGAAGATAACCAGCTTGAGGAGTGGCTGGGGTTTAAAATGGTTTTGCTACCATATGAATTTTTGCTAGAAGATAACACATTGATTATGTACCGATGGCACATGGCTGTTTTGCTACCATATGGATTTTTGTTAGAAGATAACTCATAAACAACTCATGGATAAGATGCTGGAGTTTTGCTACCATATGAATTTTTGCTAGAAGATAACAATCTATCATGCTGAACGATTAGGGGTTGAGTTTTGCTACCATATGAATTTTTGCTAGAAGATAACTTGAAAAGCCTGTGCCGATGTTCAACGAAAGTTTTGCTACCATATAGATTTTTGCTAGAAGATAACCCATTCTCTTAAAAAAAGACACGCTCGTAGTTTTGCTACCATATGGATTTTTGCTAGAAGATAACAATTGCTTTTATTTATCTTTGACCACATGGGTTTTGCTACCATATGAATTTTTGCTAGAAGATAACAAAGCGAACAGCATACAGAGATGTCATACGGTTTTGCTACCATATGAATTTTTGCTAGAAGATAACATTGAAGGGTACTCTTTGGACGCTCAGAAAGTTTTGCTACCATATGAATTTTTGCTAGAAGATAACATTATGATAGATATATGTCAAGGAAAGCGAGTTTTGCTACCATATGGATTTTTGCTAGAAGATAACCATATGGTTCATTTAAAATGTCATTGGAAGGAGGACGGCGGATATGAGAGTTAATTTAGTTCCCCTCATGACTGAAGTCGCAAGTATCCGTTAAATATTTTGATGAAAAAAGGAAAAATAATACCACATCCTGTTGTTTTTACACTGATTTCGCTTAACTTGATAGCTCTAATCCTAGAATATGCTATATTTGGAGGAACAAGCCAAGAAAGCCTTATTAAAGCTGGCGGTTTATACGCTCCATCTATACAAAATGGTCAGATATACCGCCTGCTCACCACGATGTTTTTACATAGCGGATATACACATTTTATTGTAGATGCCTTTTGTCTGTTCTCATTGGGAGGATGGATTGAAAAGGGAATCGGACATAAATGGACGCTTTTTATTTATTTATTCGGCGGACTATTTAGCAGTATGGTCACATACCAGACAGATATTGCTTGGGCAACAATGCGTGCCCCCGTGGTTACAGTTGGAGCTTCTGGAGCAATTTCAGCATTTCTTGGAGCACTTGTTGTATTCAAGTCTATGAGACCCGAGCGAGTATCTTTTACAACCCCGGGGCGTTTGTTTGCTGGAGCATTTATGATGATATTACCAATCTTCTTTGCTGGAAATATAAGCATAATAAGCTATATCAGTGGACAAATCGGAGGGATGATTGCTGGAACAATTGTAATCCTGATTGAAAAAAATCAAAGCAAAGGGACCAACATCGAATAATGAAAGCAGCCAGAATCAGGCTGCTTTTCTTTTTTGGGCTGTATGTAAAAAAAATTAGAACAAGAAATCTGACATATATATCTATAGAAGATAGGCGTGCTTGTGCTTATCTCAAGCCAAGGAACAAGCAAGGAGGAAATAAATTGTGTTTTGGAAAAAAGAAAACAAACAGAAGCTAGATTCTCATAGCAGAAAAGAATTAAAGAGAATTGAACGTACTGTAAAAAAGATTGAGTCCTACAGGGAGTCCATGATGGCACTCACAGATGAACAGCTTCAGCATAAAACAATCGAATTCAAAGAAAGAATAGCAGAAGGAGAGTCTTTAGATTCCCTGCTCCCGGAAGCATACGCCGCTATAAGAGAAGCTGATAAGCGTGTTCTTGGAATGGAGCCATTCAGAGTTCAGTTAATCGGCGGCATCATCCTTCACCAGGGACGAATAGCAGAAATGAAAACAGGTGAAGGAAAAACGCTTGTAGCAACACTTCCAGCTTATTTGAACGCACTTGAAGGCAAAGGGGTGCACATTATTACAGTCAACGACTATCTTGCATCTCGTGACGCAGAGCAGATGGGACAGGTATATCGTTTCATGGGTCTTACTGTTGGATGCGTTTTAGCAAATATGAATAAGCCACAGCGCAAGGACCAGTATGATTGTGATATCACATATATAACGAATAACGAAGACGGTTTTGACTACCTAAGAGATAATATGGCAATCAAGCAAACCGATATCGTCCAAAGAGGTCTCCATTATGCGATCATTGACGAAGTTGATTCCGTATTAATCGATGAAGCTCGTACGCCGCTGATTATTTCTGGGGCAAGCGGAAAATCTACAAATATTTATACATACTGCGATCTTGCTGCCCGTCAAATGGTTCGAGGAAAGGCTTCGAAAGAATTCTCTAAGATGGATGCTATCATGGGCGAAGAGATTGTCGAAACGGGCGATTTTATCGTCGATGAAAAAGATAAAGTTGTCACCCTGACTGCAGCTGGTGTCAAAAAAGTTGAAAAGTTCTTTAATATCAAAAACTTTTCTGATCCGGAGAACCTGGAAATTCAGCATAACATTATGCTTGCTCTTCGTGCGAACAATTTAATGCACAAAGACCAGGATTACATTGTTCAAGATGGAAAGATCATGATTGTAGATGAATTTACTGGTCGTGTCATGGATGGAAGACGCTATTCTGATGGACTTCATCAGGCAATTGAAGCGAAAGAACATGTTGAAATCAAGCAGGAAAGCCAGACATTAGCAACTATAACTTTCCAGAATTTTTTCAATAAGTACGATAAGAAATCTGGTATGACCGGTACCGCAAAGACAGAGGAAGAGGAATTCCGCAATGTCTATAGCATGGATGTTGTAGCAATCCCTACAAATCGCCCAGTTATTCGTAAAGATCTTCCAGATGCAATCTACATGACAAAGAAGGAAAAATACGAAGCTGTTGTTGAAGAAGTAGCAGAAGCATACAAAAAGCGCCAGCCGGTACTGCTTGGTACTATAAATATCGATTCATCGGAAATGTTTAGTGAAATGTTAAAAGCAAGGGGGATCCCTCACCAGGTGTTGAACGCGAAAAATAACGCGTACGAAGCAGAAATTGTTGCTCATGCCGGCGAAGCTGGTTCTGTAACTATTGCAACAAACATGGCTGGTCGTGGTACCGATATTAAACTAGACGAGGAAGCAAAAACGATTGGCGGACTTAAAATCGTTGGTACAGAACGCCACGACTCTCGCCGTATTGATAATCAGCTTCGAGGTCGTTCTGGACGTCAGGGAGATCCAGGAGAATCCAGATTCTATATTTCTCTTGAAGACGACTTGATGCGTAGATTTGGTTCTGATAAGATGATTAATACCTTTAAAAATATGGGTATTGAGCATGGTCAAATGCTGGAAGACAAGATTCTTTCTCGTTCAGTAGAAGCAGCTCAAAGCCGCATTGAAGACAACAATTTCGGTATTAGAAAGAACCTGCTTGATTATGACATGGTAAACAACGAACAGCGAGAAATGATTTACGGAGAACGTAAAAAAGTACTTGCTGGAGACAATATGAGAGAAACAGTCATGCACATGATTGAAGACATCGTTAATAGAAAAATTGACGAGACAATTGGCGACAAAAGAGATATTCGTGACTGGGATCTTGACGCTTTAAACCGTCGTGTAATGCAGATCATTCCTACGGATCCAGTAACTGAGAATATTCTTAAGGATTACAAAATCCGTAAGAAGGCAGACCTTTCTAAAGTCCTGATTCAGCATGTAAAGACTATTTATAAAAACAAAGAAGAAGAGATGCCAAATGAATCATCCATGCGCGAAATCGAACGCTATCTGCTATTAAGAGTGATTGATATGAAGTGGAAAGCCCACCTTGACGATATGGAACAGCTTCGCCAGTGGATTGGCATTCAGGCTTATGGGCAAAAGGATCCTAAGGTAGAATATCGCATGCGCGCATATGAGATGTTCAACGAAATGACAGAAGGCATCCAAGAAGAAACTGTACACGCACTCTATGGAGTCCAGCTGACACAGCCAGTAGAAGAATCAAACGCAGAGAAGGAGCCGGAAACCAAAGAAGAAAAGAAAGAAAAATAGGAGGCAGCAATATGATTTACATTTCAACTGTAAAAACCTTGCCAGAAATTCCAGAACTTAATGAAGAGGACAGTCTATACATCTTGTATAAAAACACAGAGACTGTAAAAATGGCTGACGTGGAAATCCTCTGCAATATGCTAAGTAAAAAGCATTTTGAAGAGTTTGAAGATAAAAACGACATGCTTGTTGTTTTTGGGATCATTCTTTCTCAGCTTAAAGAAGACGAAGATTGTATTCTCGTTGATAATACGCTGCCGGTCCCAAAACGTTTTGAAGACCGTGTAAAGAAGCTGGTAAAACAGACAAAGACATCGAAAAAGAAATCAACAGCCAAGAGAACAGCAAAGAAAAAGCCCGTAGCAGAGCTGTCTAAGGCGAAAGATAAAGAAGAGGATGTGATTCCAGCGAAAGAAGCTCCGCCACTTGAAGCTCATACAGAAAATCCAGACACCCATGAAATCGAAGAACCAATGGAAATCACATTTGGGAGCGAAACCTCAGAAGTTCTCGCTGAACCGGAAAAAGTTCCTGCTGAACCGGAAAAAATAACTACAGCAGAACCTGAAGAGCCGGAAGACATTTTCGCTGGTTTAATAGACGATCCTACGTCAGTTCCAGATGATGCTCCTGAAAAGCTTCAGGAATTAATCAAGGCTGATGCACCAGATGATTATCCATTCCCGGTTTCCATGTTCTATATGGATATTGCACAGGCAATTGCAAACGCAAAAAGTGATGCCGAAATCGAAACAGAATTGACAGCCGTCAATAACGGGGAAGACAGCCTTTGGAAAAAGACAAAGCCAGTACTTACAAAAGCAAAGAAAATCGTAGGAAAATAGGAAATAAGACCGTATAGTATATGCTGTACGGTCTTTCTTAAAATATGTTAAATTGACAAAAGCACTCAACGAGTGTATAATAACATTATGTGGTACTATTGGTATCAAAAAAACAAAATAACAGACGGAGGTTTATATGAGCGTAAGAGATATAGAATATTATGAGATGTACAATATGTATTTGAGATACGAAAAAGAGTATTGGCATTGGGCGGAAATGAGAAAAGCGTTCAATGATGATATTAGAAACCGAACCTATTATAGGAAGAATAATGCAAAGAATAGAAGAAAATTTGCAGAAAAGGTCGTTGCAGATTATCCGAACTTGGCTATTTCAGGTTGGGATTTAAAAAATCAGATTGGCGGATGCAAGGAGATTGTTTTCGATTTTGGATTAACTAAATGGATTAATGATATATATGAAGTAAACGCTCCTTATGGTGGTACGATTTATCTTTTGTTAAGGGATAATCCTGATTTAATATATAGAGCCATCGAAGAAACGTACGATTGGTCGATAGAGATAGGAATAAGAACAACATTGTTAGCAGTTGCAATTCCTAAAGTAATCGAGTTCATCGCAAAGGAATGCATCGTATAAAAAAAGAAGCCCGGTAAATACGAACCACCTGCTCCATACTAAAAAATATAAGATATGCATCCTGCAAATTAAGCATTCAGATAATTCTGAGTGCTTTCTTTTTTGTTTTTTCTTATTTACGCAAACTTCCAACATATAAAAGATAGATTATCTGAAAACCGGAGCACTAATGAAAATTAGATATTGGATAATCGAAACATAATTAACGTAACAAGTAAAATCAGGAGGAAACAATTATGACGAAAGACGAAAACCTTGTCGCAGGTGTCAAAGAATACCTGGACAAACTCGAAACAAGATTAAGTAAGGTGCCTTTTATCCAGCACGCAGCAGACATTAGCTGGGAAGGCGGAAATTATCAGTTCATATTCCATGAAAGCATTAAGCTTCCAGAATATGTGGAAAAATTTAGATTTTTCCTTGAATATCCAGATCTCGAGGACAACGGATTAACTTTTGCTGATGTGAAAGAATTCGAAGATCTTGTTGATGGGTATGTGAAAATGGCTGACGCAGAAATCCTTGAAGAGGCAGCTCTTTACGAAGAGGACCTGTGGAAACCAGCCGGTGAGTTTATTGCCGGGATCTGCTTTGACATTTTGCCAAACAACATTGTTGTTACAATGGAAGATGGAAAAAGCACATCTATTCATGTCGATGCCGATGACAACGGAAAGCTTCAGTTCAGACTCGCACATTCAGACATGCGCATGATGAGAAGCTTCTATCACGCAAAGCTTTTAAGAAAAGTAGAAAATGAGATAGAAGATGAAGACGGAAATAAAAAGAAAGTAAATATCCATAGGTTCTTTGACCTGCTGCCAAACAACATGCTTAATTTGTCAATCGACATTGGAGCAAGATTCGGGAAAATCGGAGAATCGGGTATGAACTTGATTGATGATGGCGACTTCTGGCGCAAGCCAAAACCATCACAGCTTTTCTGGCTTCTTTATTATCAGAAGCTCGCAGACGGGTACAAAGACATGACAGCGGATTTGATTGAAACCAATGACGTTGTTGAAAAGCTTTTTGCTCAAGACAAAGAGGAAGTTGAAATCGAGGACGAAAGCCCTGCGGTTGAATTTTACCGAATGGTAATTGAAGGGGCTAAGAAAGCGCTGGATGATTTCGGTAACGACTGGATGACTAATCAGAACCCGTATAACGGACGTATGATCAATTCCTGCTGGAAATCATATACAGCGCTATCTGAAGCTGTCAATGTCGATGTTACCGGGCTTGAAGAAAGCGATGGAATAGCGACGAAAATTGATGCAGCAAACAGGGCAATCAAGAAAATGATCGCAGTAATCAATCCACCTTTCAAAAAAGGTGTAACTGTCGATTCGTTCATGATCAGCACAAAGAGTCTGCTTACCATTGAAGATGCTGATAAGGCAATTGCCGATGCAGTAAACGAGTGGGAAGGTAAAATCCAGGCGATGGAGGCTTTAACAGCAACATCCGCCAAACAGGCCGCAGCATCAAAGAAGCTGTCTCCATTTGGAACGGTCAAGGTGACAAGACCAACAGATGAACAAATGCAGTGGATCAAAGACTTAGTTGCAGCAACTCAGCCTAAGTACGTCCGCTTAATCAGAAAAGCCTATATGCTTGATCCAGTCGAAAGACGTGAAGCATACGAAGCAGCTCTTGAAAAGGCGGAGTTTAAAGAAGAGAGAGATCTTTTCCATGGTACAAGAACTGAAAACGTTGCAGCAATCACTTCTTGTGGTGGTCCTACAATCCACGTGGCAGCAGCAAACGGACGTGCATTCGGTAACGGCTCTTACTGGAGCTCTGACCCGGATAAATCGGCT
>ERZ773185.2764-NODE-2764-length-10928-cov-15.831233_pt1 | contig 10928 bp, 10 predicted proteins | sample MGYA00580531_ERZ773185 | MGnify/ENA primary metagenome ERZ773185 (study PRJEB29015, sample SAMEA2737799) | human gut metagenome | biome: human gut; feature: human-associated habitat; material: faeces | place: China | collected 2012 ...
AAGGCCTATTAATTATATTTAAATATTAAATTTACAGAAAAACTTTCACACTCTCTGTATGGAACAGGACTCATCCATCCTAACTTTTCTTTTATTCGTTTTTGCTTCGACCTAGCCATAAAAATACCGACCTCCAATCGTTAGATTTTTTAGGTCTAACTTTTTGGGGTCGGTATAATTTATAGCTATCAGGTATGCTTTTAATTTAATTTATTCTCCGAGGAAAATTTTCACATTTCCAATATGTTTCAGCCCTTCTTTGCGACCAATGTCATATAGAGCCTGCAGTTTTTCAGGATCTCTTTCGGTGCGCCCGATTGTAACAGGATTCTCAGGTCTGATAATGTAGACAAGTCCTTTGCGTTCAAGTTCTTTTAGGTCATCTAATGTTTTGTTGTACATAATATGGCGGACTTCCAAGTCGTGCACAAGATTAGGATATTTCTTGCCCAACTTTAATCTGATTAACGGAAGCATTGAATTTTTCTTTTTTCTGTAGCCGTCATGTTGGGTAAGAATGACAATATTTTTCTCGTAGCCCATTTCCATAAACTTGTGAATTGGAATTGAATCTGAAATTCCACCGTCAAGCATTTTAAAACCGTCGATTTCTACAATATTTGAAACCATTGGCATTGAAGCAGAAGCCCTAAACCATTTAATGTCCGTTGCATCGCCGTTAGGACAAAGATGATAAATAGGTTTTCCGGTTTCAACATCTGTAGTTACAACGTAGAAATCCATTGGATTCTTCTGATAAGTTTCCACGTCAAAAATATCAAGGCGGTTAGGAATCTGATTATAACAAAAATCAGCACCGTAAATATCGCCGGTCTTAATTAAAGAGCGAAGTCCAACATATCTGGGATCACGACAATATTTGGTATTGTATCGTATTGTTCTGCCAATCTGTTTTGACTTAAGATTGCAACCAAAGGCAGCCCCGGCAGAAACGCCAATGGCACCGTCAACAGTAATATCATTTTCCATAAATATATCAAGTACTCCGGCAGTGTACATTCCACGCATGGCACCGCCTTCCAAAATTAATCCTTTTTTCATATAAATACCAATCCTTTTTAAAAAAATTTTTATAATGTGAAACAACTGAACTTTTATTACAGGGGTTGTTACGTGCTTCACGTTTTTTACACTATAATAAATTATACAGCGAATTTGTTAATTTTGTATCAATAAAATAAGTTTTATTTTCAAAAAAATTAAGACCAGTCATAATCATAAAAAAGAAATTAAAGAACAAAAAATATGAAAAAAACTATTTTATTTTCAATATTTGTTTGACATCTCTACGCAATTATGGTATAAATATCCTTGTGCTAAATTGCAGATAGGGGTGTAGTTCATCGGTAGAATAAGAGTCTCCAAAACTCCAGAGGTGGGTTCGATTCCTACCACCCCTGTTATTAAAAAGCCTTTGTTTAAAGGGATTCTTTTAAACAAGGGCTTTTTTGTCGTATAAGAAATTTCTGCTTTTTACTTGTTTTTACTAATGAATTCTGATTAAATTGGTGGACTAGAGTAGATAATATTGAACTTGCAAATTTTAAGTATAAATATGAAAAACGATGTTTCAGGTGAAGAGTAAGCCACCGGCTAAGCCGGTGGTATTGGATAATTTAAAAATAATAAGTTGTGTGCTATTGGAGAGTTTTAGGAAGATTGTTAATTTCTGTCTCAAATATATTTTTTTCCCCCACATAAATAGAAATATCAAAAGAAACAAATTCGTCCTGTTGATTATATTCTTTACTTTCTACATACTGAACAGCAGACTTTTTCTTTATGGACAAATAATTGGCATATTTGTCTTCAACTATTCGTGCCATAAATCTTTTTTTTGTATGCATGACTTTTATGTTATAATATTTTTCTAAAATGTAAAACATAGATTCTTTTTCTAAATCATGTTTTTCGATTTCGGGAATATCAGAAGCCCGGTAATATCCATCAACAAAAACAATAGGATCATCGTTTCTGTATCTTAATCGTTGAATTCTAATTAATTCATCTCCAACGTTAAATTCTGATTTCTCAGCAATGTAGTCATTGCAAATAAATTTCTCAATAGAAATAAGTTCCGTCTTGGGTTCAAAACCATACATTTTCATTTCATCATTAAAACTAATAATTTCCTTAAAAAATACATTCTCTTTACTTTGTTGGTTAACAAATGTTCCGCGGCTCTTGTAACGGACAATGTACCCTTCACTCATTAATTCATAAAATGCCTGTCTTGTAACGGTTCTTGACAGATTAAAATGGTTACATATTTCATGTTCAGTTGGAAGTTTATCTCCTGGTTTTAGGATACCATTTTGAATTGCCTCTTTTATTGATTCTTTCAATTGTGAATATAGAGGAACCAGAGAGTATTTGTTAATTGTAATATAATCCATAATAAAAATCTCCTTTAGTAAATAGAGCTATGACTATATATGCTCTTAATAAAATATTAGCAAAAAAATGTTGACATTTCAATAAAAATATTATAATATAACATTGTCATTACAAAGTTACAAAATAAGAAAGGAGAAATAATAAATGTACGAGTACGATGTAAGTAAATCTAATATGTGGAGAGAAGTTCATGAACAACCGGAAATAATAAGACATGTAATTGATGTGAATCTGCCTATAATAGAAAATATATGTAAAGAGGTAGATAATAGGAACATCAGTAAGGTCCTTTTAGTAGGAAGAGGTTCAAGTGAGCATGCATTATTAGTGGGAAAATATGCGTTTGAGGTTTATACCGATAAATTAACATCGATGGCTTACCCTTCAACAGTAACATTGTTGGATGGAAAAGTAGATTTGTCAGATGTTTTGACAATCGGAGTCTCTCAATGTGGTGAGGCAAAGGACGTTTATACTGTACTGGAAAGATGTCAGAATCAGGGAGGCATTGCAGTATCAGTAACCAATGAACACGAATGTCTTATGAGAAATGTGGGAAATTATTATATTAATTGTGAATGTGGAAAAGAGACAAGTTTCACGGCAGCTAAGTCGTATATGTCTCAAGCGGTAATAACACTATTATTTGCAGCAGTGCTTTCACACGATGAAAAAGTGTTGGAACAGATAAAAAAAGCACCGGATATTATAGAACAAAGTTTGTGTAAGAATATAGAAGAACAGGTAAAGAAAAGCATTCCTTTGTTTAGAAATGTTCAGGATATTTTATTACTGGGAAGAGGATTTAGTTATGCAGTTGCTAATGAAACTGAACTTAAAATAATGGAAGCAAGCTATACAAACGCAAAGGCATATTCATCCTGTGATTATCCACATGGACCAATAGCAACTACAAAAAGATTTATACCTGTAATATTCTTTTTGACTGACGAAAAAACAAATGATAGTACAATAAAACTTGTTGAGAAAATAAAAAAGGATTTTTCTGTTAGTACATTAGTTGTTACAAATAATGAAAAATATATTACAATGGCTAACGAAGCAGTTCTTTTGCCGAAAGAAGCGGAAGGCGTTGCAGGAGTGTTTGGAATGGCTGTGTTTTCACAATTATTTGCATGCCTCTTATCTTTGGCAAGGGGATATAATCCGGATGAACCTATTGGCTTATCAAAAACTACGGTAACTTTTTAAATTTATAATAATAATAAGGAGGTGTAATTATGAGTGTTACATTGTTACAGGGACTGATTCTGGCACTGATTGTATTTGCATTTGCGTGGGATGCCAGATGGGAATGCTTCTTTGTATTCCATCCTATTATCGTCTGTTTTGTTACAGGGCTTGTATTGGGAGATTGGAAACTTGGTTTGGAAGCCGGAGCAATAGCAGAATTGTCCTACTTAGGACTTACAACAGTAGGTGGAACAGTACCACCTAATGCATTAATTGCAGGTCTTATGACAGTTGTTTTGGCATATAAGAGCGGAGTATCGGCAGAAACAGCTTTAGGACTTAGTTTACCATTCGCATTGCTTATGCAGTGGATAGTTATCGCGTGTCAGTCATTGTTCTCAGGATTTAACGTAAAAGTAGAGCAGGCAATAAAACAAAATGATATTAAAAAATTTAAGTTTTATGTGTTCCTACCTGAAATTATTTTAACATCACTTTATGCAGTAGTTGCATTCTTAAGTACATATGCATTACAGAATGTATTATCAAAGTTTGTTAATTCATTCCCTGAATTCGTTTCACACGGATTTGAAATAGCAGGAGGACTTTTACCGGGACTTGGACTTGCACTATTGTTAAAGGTAATGGTGAAAAAAGAAAATGTTCCATATCTGATTATCGGATTTTTAGTTATGAGCATTATGAAACCTGACAATGTTTTACCAGTAGCTTTATTTGCAATTGCATTAGTACTGATTGATTTTATGAGAGACAAAGAGGCAAAAACAACATCAGTAGTAACAGGAGGTGAAGATGATGGCGAAGGAATATAATGAGACAACAAATAAACTTACCAATAAAGATTTAAAAAAATTGGGTTTAAGGTCGATGTTCTACCAGACAGGATTTACCTTTGAAAAAATGCAGGGTAATAGTTTCGGATGGAGCATACTTCCAGGATTAGAGAAAATACATGGAAAAGATAGTGAAGAAGTAAGCAAGGCGTTGGATGAGTACGGTGTTGACTTTATAAATACGGAACAACATGCCGCATCTTTTCTGATGGGATTAGTTCTATCAATGGAAGAAAATAGAGCTGATAGAAAATTAATAAAAAATATGAAAACTGGTCTTTTTGGATCTTTTGCAGGTATCGGTGATGCAATATTTTGGTTTACATTATTACCTATTAGCGGAAGTATAGCAGCCTCATTGTGTAAACAGCATTCAATATTAGGACCGATATTCTTCCTGGCATTTTGGATTTTAATGGCAGTTTCAAGAGTATTTTTCCTAAAAGCTGGATACAAACTGGGAAGTGGAGCAATATCTAAATTAACAGAAAATGCCAAAGCATTAACTAAAGGTGCAGGTATTCTTGGTGTAATGGTAGTTGGAGCAATGATTCCAAGTTATGTAACTTTTGCGTTCCCGGAAAAATTAAAATTATTTGGTACTGTTGGAGTACAATCAATCTTCGATTCAGTTATACCTAATTTGCTTCCAGCATTGTTTGTTGGTATACTATATTATATCTTCAAAAAGAAGAAGGTAAGCATAGTAGTACTAATTTTAGCAATAATAGCATTTGCAATATTAATGTCATTATTAGGATGGTTATAGGAGGAAATATGGTATGTCGGATATAAACATTGTTTTTACAAGAGTTGATAATCGTTTGGTGCATGGACAGGTTGGAAATGTCTGGGTTACGGCAAGTGGTGCAAATTTAATTTTAGTTGTTGATGATGAAACATGTAATGATGAGTTATCAAAATCATTAATGAAAATGACTGCAGATGCCGTAGGAGTTCAGATTAGATTTTTCTCAATAAAAAAGACTATTGAGATTATTGGAAAGGCTGCTCCTTCACAAAAGATATTTATTGTCGCAAAAACTCCACAGGTGATTGAACAGTTAGTTGATGGCGGAGTTCCTATTAAGCATTGCAATATAGGAAACATGCATAAATCAGAAGGTAAGCATATACTTCATGAAGTCCATGTTTACGTGGATGATCAGGATGAGGCGTGTCTGAAACGGCTGAAAGAAAAAGGAGTAGATGTGTATATCCAGATAACTCCAAATGACAGAAAATACAAGATATAAATTAAAGGGTCCAAAATATTGTATTAAGGGTATTTTGGACCTTTACAAAATCATTTGAAACTGTAAAAATATATTACATATAGTAGATTATGTAATGATAATGACCGTTAATCCGGGGTTTGCAGGTCAATCATATTTAGAATACATTGACGAAAAAATAGAGGAATTTATTCAAAATAGGAAAAAATATCATTATGAAATAGTTGTGGATGGTGGAATTTCTGAAGAGAAAAAAAATTGAATCAAAAAGGTGTAAAAGGTTTTATTCTTGGAACATCTTCGCTTTTTGGAAAGGGTGACTACGTTCACACAATTAAGAAATTAAGAGTTTTATAAATAATTAATAGGCAGGATATATAAATGGTAGGAATTATTATAACAGGACATTGCAATTTCGCTACGGGAATTGCCAGTGCAGTGAAACTGGTTGCAGGACAACAGAAAAATCTGGAAGCAGTAGATTTCCTGGATACTTATTCAACAGAAGAGTTGAAGACAAAGTTAACAGATGCTTTAGACAAATTAGAAGAATGTAAAAATATTATATTTTTTACTGATATTGTAGGTGGCTCGCCATTTAAAATTTCAGCAGAACTTGCTGCTACGAGTAGTAAAAATATTAAAATAATAAGTGGTACTAATTTAGGAATGCTGATTGAAAATGTTATGATGCGTGATATGGACATAAATTTTGATGAGTTAGTTGAAACTGCCATATCTACAGGAAAACAACAGGTTCTTAAATTTGAAATGTGTAGGGAAACGGAGGCAGACCAGCAAGGAATTTAGGAGGTGGAAATGAAAGCAGTTTTCTTTGATGTGGATGGAACGCTAATTGATTGCGTAGAGAAAAAAATACCGGCTTCTTCTATTAAAGCAATAGAGGAATTGAGAAAAAACGGGTATAAGGTTGCACTAGCTACAGGAAGGGATATTAACAGTATACGTGGTATAAAGGATTTAGATATATCTGTTTTTGATGCATATGTTTTGAATAACGGTGCTGCCATATATGACAACACGTTGCGATGCATAAAGGATTTTCCCTTTTTGAGAGAAGATGTAGAAAAAATATTAGAGTATTGTAATAACAATAATATGTCTTTGATATTTGACACAGTTGAGGGTCCTTATCTGGCTACTGAAATTACTGATTGTCTGGTTGAGGGGAAAAAATATTATAAGGAAGAAATCCCACCATATATAGAATGGAAAGGTGAGGAGATTGTGAAAATTAATATATTCGCTCCTATGGGTTACGATTTTTCTGAACTGGAAAAAGATATTTCAGCGCGAATTGTGCCATGTCCTACAGTTTGCTATGATGTTATGGCAAAGGGAATATCTAAACAAACAGGCATTCGTGAATTGATGAAATACTATGGATTTAATGAAGATGATTATATGGCATTTGGAGATCAGGAGAATGACTTGGAAATGCTTGAAAATGCAAAAATAGGAATAGCAGTTAAAGATATAGATGGTTCTGAAAAATTGCAACATATGGCAGATTATGTATGTGATGCACCAAGGAAAGATGGAATATATACTTTCTTAAAAAACAATGGTTACATTTAGAAAAGTTAATTAATTTATAAAATCCGGAAATTATAACAGTATAAGTTTAGTTTCCGGATTTTTAATTTGAATATTAATTAATTTTAGTTATTTTAAGTATTGATTTCTTCAATATTTAAATCCTCCAATCTCCAAAGTAAAATAAGTCTTACATTCATCTACAGTATTAAGAATAGATGAAACTTTCTGATAAAAATATTCATATTAACATCAAACAAATATTTTAGTATAATAACCATAAAAGTTGAATTTCAAAAATAAAAAGTAATTTACAATAATAAAATATAAAACAATAATTAATATAAGAGGAGAAAGAATATGAGAAACGACAGAAGAGTGGTTCTTATGGTTGAAGATGATAACAAGTTAAGAGAAGTTTTAACAAAGTTTTTGTCAAGAAACGATTATGAAGTTTTAGCGGCAGAAAACGGAAAAGTAGGGCTTAAACTTTTTTATGAAAATAGCAAGAATTTAGATATTGTACTTCTTGACGGAATGCTTCCTGACATAGACGGTGTGGATGTTTTGAAAGAAATAAGAGAACATTCACAGGTGCCGGTTATTATGTTGACAGCAAGGGAATCAGAAGAAGACCAGCTTAACGGATTAAATAACGGTGCGGACAATTATATAACAAAGCCATTTCTTATGAAGGTTTTGCTTGTACATATGGATAAGTTGATTCAGAGAAATGGCAATGAAGACACGGACGTAATTGAAAAAGGCGCGCTTAAATTAGAAAAGCAGTTTAGAAAAGCATATATTAATGGCGAGTTTGTAGATACAACTCCTAAGGAATTTGATTTGCTTGTATATATGTGCGAAAACGAAAAAGTGGTTTTGAAGCGTGAAAATATATTGGATGCAGTTTGGGGCTTTGATTACGACGGCGATATGCGAACTGTAGACACACTTGTAAAGCAGTTAAGAAAAAAGATGACGGACAAGTATCCTTACATCACGTCAGTTTACGGTGTTGGTTACAGATTTGAGGTAAAATAAATGAAGACTAAGTTAAGAACAACCTATCTTGTAACGGTATTATTCTTTTTGTTTGTTACAGTGGGAAGCATGATTTTATTCTATAATATGTTTTCAGAAGAATTCATTATTGCAAATAATAAGAAAATAATGAACAGTGTTTTTGAGGACGCACAGGGAATGGATTTGTCGTCTTTAACAAAGAGTGATAGGAAGAGATTGAAAGAATTTTCGGACAAAGGTGGAGTTATTGCAATTTATGATGGTGAAAAAATCATATATTTTTCAGGAGATACGCCTGAAAGAAAGAAAAATATAAAAAGAAGAAAGTTCGATGAAAAAATATATGAATATACATATACACCTAAGGCAAATGTGTCAGAGGGCAGAAAAGCGATTAGACTTAAGGGCAAAATAGATCAGAATGTAAAAACATATTATTTATATTGTAGTGTAAAGCTTAGAACCTTAGAGAACAGCATAGGACTGATAAGCAGGTTTATGCTGGTTGAAATGATTATTATTTTAATATTAGGTATTCCTTTTTCATTTTATATGGCACAGAGGACAGTTAAGCCTATTGAAAAACTGGGAAAACTGGCAAAGAAAATGGAAAATAATGAGCCAATTAATTTTGAAGAATATGATTTCCCTAACAATGAAATAGGAAATCTGGCAGAGCAGCTGAAAAGTATGTACCTTAAGATTTCCAGTAACCTTAACGAATTAAATAATTACAACTATTTGTTGAAAACTCAGAATAAAGAGTTAATAGAGTTTGATGAAAGACGTAAGAAGTTTATTGGGGCGGCAACTCACGAATTGAAAACGCCACTTGCCATTATTTCTACACAGCTTGAAATGATGAACATGGATAATGACGAGGCAATGAGTGAGTATTACGAGTCAATAATGGAAGAGATACAGAAGATGTCCAACCTGATTCGAGAAATGCTTAATTCATCATTTGAGGGTGATATTATTTTAAGTGGTCCGATGAAAGTTGACAGTCTTTCAGAACTTTTGGACGGAATGAAGGACAAATACATGGGACTATTTTGGTCAAAGAAAGCTAATTGCAGATTTGATATAGAAGACAATATTTATATTAATATGAATAATGAGCAGATTGAACAGGCCATAAACAATTATATAATTAATGCTTACGAGCACATTCCGGAAAAAGGTACAGCAGTTGTCACATTAAAAAGTGTAGACGATAAAGCAGTTATTTCTGTTTTCAATAATGGCCACAACATAAAAGAGGAGGAGCTAAGCAAGATTTGGGAAGGCTTCTACCAGACTGACGAGAGGGTAAAAGAATCAAACGTTGGACTTGGCCTCTATATTGTAAGAAACATTGTAAAGAACCACAACGGAGTATGTTATGCCAAGAATCATCACAACGGCGTTGAGTTTGTAATGGAGTTTAACCGCACAGACAAATATTAAAAAGATTTAACTTTATCATAAACAAAACTTAACAGTTCTTAATTAGTATAAAAGTGTAAAGGAAAAGCATTATCAGAAGGAAAGAAATTTAAAATCCAAAATGGATTATGCAGCATGAAAATTCATAATTGGAAGTCTTTAATTGGGAATCTCTAATTGGTAATTTCCAATAAGGAATTTCTAATTGGAAATACAGATTTTAGTTGAAAAAACTGAATGAAGATAATGCGATACACATAGGATTTAATAAAGAAGTGGGAGTGATGAATATGACAGGGATAATCGGCTCAGGAATGATAGTCACAATAAATGTGCTTATAAGTCTTGTGATTGGAGGATGCTTAGCAATAAAGTTGATTGAAAAATAGAATAGAATACTAGAAGTAAGAATATGGGCAGTTCCTTGGCGGGACTGCCTTTTTTGGTGGGGATACTTGAAGTTTAGTTTTTGTACAAAGTCGCATGGGAGGAGTTCATGCTTAGGGGGGAGTATGCTATTTATTTTTCGTACAAAGTTGTTTGGGGAGATGTCCACACCCCGGAGGAGGATACTATTAATTTTTCGTATAAAGTCGTCTAGTGTAGTGTCCACACCCCGAGGTTCAGTATAATTTGTAATTACATCATTGATTACGTGTCGTATAACTTTTCTTTCTGCTGACACGTAATTTTTTACAATATTAAAGTGAATTTTTGGGCAATTACGTGTCATATAAGATTTCCTTCTGCTGACACGTAATTTTTCATAAAATCGTAGTGAATTTGTGGGCAATTACGTGTCGTATAACTTTTCTTTCTGCTGACACGTAAATTTTCACAAAATCGTAGTGAATTTGTGGGTGATTACTTGTCACACAGCATTTTCTTTCAGTGACACGTAATTGGAAGCGGTAAGACAAGCTTAGCTTCAATAAATTACGTGTGGGACAGCGTTTCGGTTTTACGACACGTAATTGGCTGCGATAAATATATAAGAAATCATAACAATTTCCTTAATGTATTAGTTTTGTTATTGCATTAACTTGCTATCTCTTCTTTTTTAAAAAATATAATTGCGTAGCCGGAAAATATATAGAGTAAAGTATACATAAATATGTTATGCTATAAATATAAGACAAGGTACGGAAAAATTTATTTTTGTCCTTAAATGAATTTCGAAGTTCTGTTTTTTACAATCAACCCATAAGTTAGTCCT
>ERZ773185.2767-NODE-2767-length-10917-cov-7.171239_pt1 | contig 10917 bp, 7 predicted proteins | sample MGYA00580531_ERZ773185 | MGnify/ENA primary metagenome ERZ773185 (study PRJEB29015, sample SAMEA2737799) | human gut metagenome | biome: human gut; feature: human-associated habitat; material: faeces | place: China | collected 2012 ...
ACAAGGCCTTCATCCGCTTGCTATCCGATATAAATCCCGAAGAATGCCTCTTCGATTTCGAAGGAAGAGGAAACCTTTCTCATGTCTGGAAAGAGACTTTGAAGGAAGAGACTTCGGAGAAAGAGATTTCGGAGACCATCTGGCAGATAGAGCCCCCACTTTACGAAGATTACGAGCGAAGCTTCAACATCGTGAAGAGCAACATCATGGCGGGCAACAGCTATCTTACGAATCTCACCTGCCGGGTTCCCGTGAGCTGCAATCTTTCATTAGAAGAAATTTTCCATCGTGCAAAAGGAAAGTATAAACTGCTGCTCAGAAGAAAGAGAACTCAAGCAGAAGATAAAGCTCATCTGAAAGAAGAGAACATAGAAGAGAATCTCACCCCCTTCGTCTGCTTTTCTCCCGAAACCTTCGTCAGAATCAAGGGCGGAAGAATCTACTCCTACCCCATGAAGGGAACCCTGGATGCATCACTCCCCAATGCCGAAAAGCAGCTGATGGAAGACCGGAAGGAGGCGGCAGAACACGCCACCATCGTAGACCTGATAAGGAACGACCTGAGCCGGGTGGCAGAAGATGTAAGGGTAGATAAATACCGTTACATCGACGTGCTGCATACCAACAAGGGCAACATCCTGCAAACCAGTTCAGAAATCAGCGGTCGCCTGCCCGAAGATTACCGGCAGCATCTGGGCGAAATCCTCGATGCCCAGCTCCCAGCCGGTTCCATCACGGGTGCCCCGAAGGATAAAACCATGCAGATTATCCAAGAGGCAGAAGGCTACGACCGCGGCTTCTACACGGGCATCATGGGAATCTACGACCAGGGCGAGCTCAACTCCGCCGTCATGATTCGATTCATAGAAGAAGAAACTTCGCCGGTTGATTTTGAAGCAGATGGAGAAAAGAATTTCAAGGCAAGCGAAGGAAAGGGAGATGAGGCAAGCGAAGGAAAGAGAGATGAGGCAAGCAGAAAACTGTATTTCAAAGCAGGCGGCGGCATCACATCAAAGAGCGATTGCCGGAAGGAATACGAGGAAGTGATTCAGAAAATCTATCTTCCGTTTTAAACTCGCCTTTCATTCCCCCAAAAAAATTACACGATTTAAAAAAAATATGAAACAGCAATTTGTAGAAACAATAAAAATCAAGAACGGCAAGGCCCTGGCCCTGCCCTATCATCAGGCAAGAATGGAGAGAACCATCCGCAGGTTCTTTCCATCCTTTCTATCCCTCGCATCTGAAGAAATAAAACTCTCATCCCTCATTTCCCCAAATGAGGAAATGCACCTTTACAAGGCACGAGTGGTTTATGATGCCCAGGGCGTGGAAGCCATCGAATACGCCCCCTACAAGATGAAGGAGATTCATTCCCTCAAGGTAGTAGAGGATAACAATATCGACTACACCTACAAGAGCACCGACCGAAGTGCGCTCAACGCCCTGGTGGCACAGAAGGGCGATTGCGATGAAATCATCATCGTAAAAAACGGCTTGATTACAGACACCTCCTTCACCAATCTCGCCCTTTTTGATGGCAACAGATGGCTCACCCCCAAGCATCCCCTGCTCCATGGAACCAAGCGAGCCCAGCTTCTGGAAGCCGGCATCATCGAGGAAGCCGAGCTCACACTAGAAGACCTCAGAAAGGCGGAAAAAGTGAGCCTCTTCAACGCCATGATAGATTTCGGAGAGCGGGAAGTAACCGAAATTTTCCTACAGGATTCAGCCGATTAAGTTGATAAAACTCACCATTAAAAAGTCCCACAGATTCCACAGATTTACACAGATTCATTCTTGCCATAATCGGGAGAAGGATTCCCCCAAATATCCAAACAAAAAATCTGTGTTAATCTGTGAAATCGTAGCGTTTCCCGTACCCAGCATCGTAATTTGATTCGCAATCTTATTCGTTGTCTTATCCATTGTCTTATTCGTTGTCTTATCCGTAATCTTATTCATTATCTCGTTATTTCTCGTTATGATTCATATTTCGTTATCTATTTGATACCCGTCCGCAAAACTACTCATTTTTTGATAAACCACCAAGAAAAAGCCCCAAAAACTTTGCGTATTCCAAATAATAATCTTAACTTTGCGGCATCAAACAAAAAATGGTTTCGATTATGGCAAAAATAGAAAGAATAGAAAGACAAAAGCGAATCTATCGCAAACGCATCCCTTACGGAATGCAGAACTTTGAAGATGTAATGGAAAGAGATTGTTACTATGTTGACAAGACCCCATTCATTGAGAAAATAGAAGAATCTAACATGTATTTCTTCTTCATTCGCCCTCGCCGATTTGGCAAGAGCCTTACCCTCTCCATGCTCGAAAACTATTACGACATCAACAAGAAGGATAAGTTTGAAAGCCTCTTCGGCAAGCTTTACATCGGAGAAAATCCTACCCCCGAACGCAACAGCTACCTCATCCTTCACCTGAATTTTGCCATGATTTCAGCAGGATTGGATAATTATAAAAAAGGACTTGATGCCCATTGCAACAACAAGTTCAATTCCTTCTGCAACAGATACGCCAACCTTTTGCCACCAGGCATAAAGCAAGAGATGAACCAGAAGGAAGACGCCGTTGCCCAATTAGGATTTCTCTGCGACCAATGTGCAGAAGCAGGCCTGAAGATTTACCTCTTCATCGACGAGTACGACCATTTTACCAATCAGATTCTTGCCCACAAGGAGCATGAAAGACGATACCGCGAGCAGACTCACGGCGAGGGATATTTGCGCCATTTCTTCGACACCATCAAGGGAGCCGCCGGAGATTCACTGGGCAGAGTTTTCGTTACAGGAGTAAGTCCCGTAACAATGGACGATCTGACCAGCGGTTTCAACATCGGCACCAACTATTCCCTATCACCGGAATTCAACGAAATGGTGGGATTCACCGAGGAGGAAGTGCGCCAGATGCTGGCCTATTACGCCAGCGTGCTGCCATTCCGCCATAGCGTGGATGAACTGATAGAAGTGATGAAGCCATGGTATGACAACTATTGCTTCGCCATCAAAAGATACGGCAAGACAACCATGTACAACTCTGTTATGGTACTCAATTTTGTGGACAATTATATCCGCAACGATTACGATATTCCTGATAGCATGTTGGAAACCAACATCCGCATCGACTACGACAAGATACGCATGCTCATCCGCCACGACAGGGAATTTGCCCACGATGCCAGCATCATACAGGATATCGTGACCAAGGGATTCACCACGGGAACCCTAATGGAGAATTTCCCTGCCGAACGCATCAACGATCCCGATAATTTTCTGAGTCTGCTCTTCTATTTCGGCATGGTAACGATAGACGGCACCTACCAGGGCAACACCCGCTTCGTGGTTCCCAACGAGGTGGTGCGCGACCAGATGTACACCTATCTGCTGGATACCTACAAGGAGAACGACCTCACCTTTGAGCAATACGACAAGACCCAGCTGGAGAGTAAGTTGGCTTACGAAGGCGCATTCAAGCCCTACTTTGCCTACATAGCCGATTGCCTGAAGCGCTTCTCCTCCCAGCGTGACAAGCAGAAGGGTGAGGCTTACGTTCATGGCTTCACCCTGGCGATGGCGAGCCAATGCAAGTTCTACCGTCCTATCTCAGAACTCGACAACGACGGCGGTTATGCCGACATCTTCCTGCTGCCCCTTTGCGACATTTATAAGGACATGGAAGATTCCTACATTGTGGAACTGAAATATTGCAAGTCGGGCACCAGCGATGAGCAGTTGAATCATCTCTTCGAGGAAGCTTCTGCCCAGATAAGGCGCTACGCCGATAGCGACATCGTGCGCGAATCCGTGAAGACCACGAAGCTTCATCAGCTCGTTGTGATTTACCGGGGAGCAGAGATGGCGATGTGCGAGGAAGTGGAATAAAGTGAAATAAAAGACATACAGAGAGAAAAGGCAAAAGCATTTACCCGATAGATAGGATAATGCTTTTGCCCTTTTATCGTTAACGGACAATGTATTTCAAAATGCCGATGGTAGCAATCTTGGCTTCATTATCTTCAGGAATTTCTATGGTCTGGAAGCCATCTTTGTTGAGCGGCTGCAGTTCTATCTTTGAATGAACTTCCACCCTTTCTTCATTCACAGTTTTCTCACTATGAAACTTTTTGATGGTATATTTTCCGCCATACTCCTCGTAATATTCGTTTACCTGCGAGAGTACGATTTCTCCTTCTCTCGAACCTCCTTGATAACGCTCAAACACGCATAAGTCTCCATCCTTAATTTTCGGCAGCATAGAGTTGCCTTTAGCGTGAACCACGAACATTTCCCTATTCGGAGTGAATGGTAACGAGGATACATCCACCCATCCTTCCGCCTCAGGTTCCTCATATTCATCGAAGTAGCCGCAGGCTGCCTGAATGGAATACAGAGGGAGAAAACGGGTGAAGCGGTCGGAAGGAGAGATGGCATGAAGAATTGCAGTATTCGAACTGTTCTTTTTCTTCACCTCATCAAACATATCTTGCATCATTTTCCAACCATCTGTACTACCAGGCTGATAGGCATATTCTTCATTATTATTATAATACCATGTGCCGTTAGCTGTTATTACAATACCGCCAACGTAATTTATTTTGCCTTCAGCCAACCTGTTCAACATAGAAAGACGCTTCTGCAAAGCCTCAGCCTTATTTTTCGTGTCTTTAGATGCAGCCGTCTGACCTCCTTTGGTGTCAAAGATGCCGATAGTACCATCCTTCTTTTTGAAAATCCAGTCGGGATAGAAAAGTGCTTCTTCGTTGCGTTCTTCGCTGAAATAACGAATGGCAAGCCAATCCTTACCGCTATCTCCATTCTTAAACCACCATTCTATACCATCCTGACCCTCAAGATACTTGTAAAAGCTCTCTTCCGTTTTTCTGCCAGTATAGTCTTGCCCCAAGAAGAAAGGATGCAACAGACATTTCTGCTCCGTCAACTCATCATGTTCTTCTGTATAAGAATACATCTTCTTCAAGACAAAAGGAACACTCTGCCGTTTTCGGTTTTCCTCTCTGCGCTTACGTAATTGTTCTTCGAGCAAAGGATGGTATGCCTTAAGCGTTTCTGTGATAAGGCGTCTGAATATACTTGAAGCAGAACCGTTTAATGCATCATGCAAGAAAATACGATACCATTTATCTTCATCTTCATTCTTCAGAGCATAATACTTGAACCACAAGCGTAAGGCACTTTTCAAAGTTGGTACAGAACGCACGATGTTTCCTACCTTGCAATCATTATCTGATTGCGAACGCAGGATTTCCACCAAAGTGAAAGTAAAGAGTTTCTGCACATCACTCCTACTCCACTCACGCTCTACCCCTTTAGCTTCCTTGAGGTTGATTCCAATATTTTCGTAATCATAGAATTGAGCATCTGAAACTATCTCATGCGCCAAATTTCCCTTCAAGTTGAGTCCTTTAGTTTCTAGTTTTCTTTTTACAACATCATCAAACACATCCTCATCAGTAATGCCGAAATAGCGATTGAATGTATCAAACAAACATTGTTGGAATTCACCCGATTTACCCAAATCTCCATAATCTACACGCGACAGCATATCTGTCTTCAGATTCGGGTCGATGATGTAATCTTCCCCCTTTTTGTTGTAAGAGATAAGCGTTTTTGGCTTGTTGCCCATTCCGCCATAATCAGCCTCTGTTACAGCTTTGCGCGAGAAGTTGGTATAAAGATAACCATTACGGAAAACCTTAGACACTTCTTCGTGCATGATTGGAACACGGAGAATTCTACCGATGGTCTGAGTACTGAAAATTTCAGATTTAATATCACGAAACATGACCAGAACCTGAGCACGGGGACAATCCCAACCTGTACCGGCTGCAGTTTTAAACAGAAGGTATTCGTATTCGCTATCATTCCGTTCCAGCCCCTCAGGCTTAGCCTTACCAGTAAACCAGGATGCAATTCTGTTTGCCTTTACCCCCTGCGAGATAAGATATTCTTTCGTAATCTCTTCCTTGGTAGGCTGCCCCTGTTCTATCAAGGTTTCATCATCATTTGGCAACTGGATGATAACTAGCGGATTCACATTTTTGCCGAAGGCCTCAATCTCCGCTTTAAGTTCCCTGCGCTTTTCGATAGCAAGTTTCAGCAGGACATGATCTTCATCTTCGCCTTGATATTTATCCAAATCCTCTTTCGTCTGGGTAACGATGCTCTCCTTGATCAGCCCTTGTGCTACCACATCTTCATGTTTTATTACCACATTCGAGTCATAATCTGCAGCTTTTGCCATCACTTCAGGAGGCGGAGTAGCAGAGACATGAATGCAGATTTTCGGGTCGAGTTTGCTAATCACGTCACGATTAGCAGCTTCGGTTACATTCAGATGGCACTCGTCGATTATAAATACTATTTCCACGCCGTTGGCATGAGTATTCTCTACAAAATCCTCGAAGTATACTCTACTCTCATGTCGCTCATCTGGATTTTCCGGTCGTCTGTATATACGGTTTCCGGCTTTCTCGCTCACCAGTTTTTGCCAGTTAATGAAAAGCACATCGTTTTTCAGCAGAGCCCCAAGGCTAAAATCTTCTATCGTCAACAATCGACCATGCTTACTCGTAGGGAAGTAGACATCAAACTTATGCTTGCTCTGCATGGCGAGGTCGTCGGAGAAGGTGATCCATACATAAGCCACATCTCTATCCCAATCTGGCTGTTCTGCCATCTCGCAAATCATCTTCTGAGTCATATAAGTCTTACCGCTTCCTGTAGGAGCTTTCAGAACAACAGGAATCTGGCGATCTCTATGTCCCCATAATCGCTTTATATTAGCCACCAGTTTATCAACGGTTTCTATCTGAAAAGGTATCTGTTCCATACTTTCTTAAGCATTTAAAGATTTGTAAATATCGAGGATTGGCTGAGGAATGCTCTTCAGATTTACCCCAGAAAGATATTCGAAATAGGAATCGAAAGAACCTACGTCGCCCCAACTGAAAATATATACATTCTTCACGCCCTGAAGCTGCTCTACTTCATGAACAAATTCGTTGAAATATTTCGGACGATAATCTTCTTTGAAATAGATTGCCGTCCATACCTCATGATTTTTGTCCTTGAATATCTGATAGCTATCAGTTTTCTTCATTTCGTAAAGCGTATTCTCAGCCAAGGCCAGCAGGCATCCAGCCTTTTGGGCAAGGATTGTCTTGTCATGGTCTGTAGCCTGATTAGCCGTACTTGTTCCTACGAAAGAAGTGCGATAGTACTTGAGAGAATTGCCGAGAGGTGGGACATCAGCATTCATTTTATGAGTTCCTTCCAACACTAGGGCATCTTCTTTTATTAAAGTCTTAAACGACTCATAATTATTTTCGTTATCTAATTGTATTTCTCTAATCTGAGACAACAAGTCTTCGGATTTCAAAATATTCTTTGTTGTAAGTTTTATGCGACACAACTCTTCCGTCAAATTATTGTGAGCTACATAGCCTTTTATTGCAGCAGAAACTCGCGGATAAGTAAAAGAAGAACACACTTTATCCTCATCATCGTTAGATTGACACAAGATACATTGTCTAGTTCCACCATCTTCTTCATTCAATTGCATAACAGCCTGTAACGTAGTACCAGTACCAGCAAAGAAATCCATGACGCAAATGTTTTTATCTTCATAGAATCCCATTTTTACCAAATATTTTATTAAGGAAAGTGGCTTTGCATAATCGAAACTTCCCACCAAACCTATACTACGCAATTCCTTCTTTGCATCCTCATTTGTTCCAACTCCTACTTGAGAATCTATTATGTTAGAGGGTATTTTATACGACTTATTAGCCTTCTGATAACGTATAGAAAACAACTTACTTTTAATCAAACAATATGTACCATTCCCTATTTCGTTCATCAAATTATTCTGCCCCCATTTAAAATGACCTGAAGCTCTAAACTTTTTGGCATTCAAACCATTCTTTACCACCACCTCATTCAACAATTTTATTTTTTTGTCATCAGATGCAGAATACACACCATCGGCTATGTTGAAATGTACAGAACCTATAGGAAACTCTAAAGTACCAATAGGATTACCTGCATTCAACAAAGGGGCATCATCTCCATCCACATAACCCTGAACAAACTGCCGTTTAGGAAGAGGTCTTGATGTATAACATAAGACATACTCTAATTTTCGTCTTACTTTATTCGACAAAGAAGGTGGCGTATCCGTTCTTTTCCATAAAAAGACAGCTGCAAAATTTGTTGAGTCGAAAATTTGATCACATAATTCTCGTAACTTTGAAAACTCATTATCATCTATAGAAATAAAAATAACTCCCCTATCAGATAAAAGACTTTTTGCCAACTTTAAGCGTTTAGCCATAAACGAAAGCCAAGAACTATGCCTTAGCGGATGGTTTGAAGGAACTTTTGCCCCATCAGGATATTTATCAAGGAATCTCTTATCCTTATACGTAAACCCATCACTACCCGTATTATAAGGAGGATCAATATAAATTACATCTACCTTACCTTGATGCGTATAATTAAGGCAAGTAAGAGCATGATAATTATCACCTTCTATGAGTATATGAGTAGGTTTTCCATCATCTGTCGTGATGGAAAGTTCTGGTACTTCCTCAAGAATCGGAATAGCATTTTCTCCCCCAGCTTCAAAAGCTTCAGGCACATCTATCCAATGAAGTCCAAAACGGTTATCTTGCTTCAGCTGAGCATTAAGATAAGCCACTTCACCCTCCAAATCTTTTATTTTCCGATGTAGTTCATCAATATTGTCTGCCATATTCTGATAGTTATTAATAGCTGCATCCAACTATCAAAACGGCTTACATCAGGGGACTGGAATGAATAAAAAAGGTGCGGACACCTTTCCTTTCGCGTTCACGGGAAGCCTGAGAATGAAAACCCGATGCTCACATAGGACCGGATGTCCACACCGTATAGGTATGAACATCGACTTACTAATGTGAGCATACGGGCAATCCTCCTCAATAGAGGTCTTACCGCTAACAGCATTCCGATTACTCCTTCTGCGGAAAAGAAATCAGTTTCTCAGGCTTTTTCTTTATGAACGCGAAATAATAGTCAATGCTTTGTTTTTACTAAAATGTCTGGAAGCGGCTTCTGCCGAATCCATGCGCAAAGGTACAAAGAAACTGGCAAAAGACAAAATGAAATGGGATTTATTTTCATTTTTATACTCAAATATAACAAATATCTCACTTTTTTATATTCATTTCTCATTTTCTTACGATAATATTTTGTCAATTCAGTTATTAATTGTACCTTTGTATCTAAAAGCATCGTTTACCCTTGCTAAAAAAAAAAATAATATCTAATGAAACAACAGAAATTCATTTTTCTTAGATATAGCTTCCAGGAAGATCCTGATACTATACCTGATAAGAGAGTAACCATCGAAGAGATCAGAAAGCGTTTTACTGGCCTTTTCCATGCCGGAGAGAAATTAACTATGTACATGAAGAAAGGTAAAGCTGATGTCAGCTTGCGAAATGATACCTTTGCCGTGCGCAAAGATATCATCGTGTTTAGACTCAACGATGACAAAGATCTGAAAAGAACCTTGCCAACAGGTACCACAACCAATGCCGTAGATGACTATGAAGAAACGACAGAAACATCATATCCTTTTTGCCACATCATCTTCTTAAATCAGCCAGAAATGAAATATGTGGCTATAGAAAAAAAAGCGGGTGCATTCTATGGAAAGATGGACAAGATTACCAAGATTCTGAAGCAGAACTTCGATCGAATGATAAAGACATTTGGCTATACTGTAGACTTTGAGGAAATCTATATGGAAGCACAGGCATGGGATGTTGTAAAAAGAAAATGCAGAGAGAACAACGACTATGTAACCCAAGTTTGCCTGTCGGCCAAGCGTGACAAAGATAACACCACGTATTCTGATTACACCCGCAACAGCAATATCAATGGTTTTATCGAAGAAGGATTGGAGAACGAAGCCAAAGAGGTGTTTGCCGGATACAAATATGGCAAAGAGGCAAGCGAGCAGAGCGTTAGAAACTCTATCGATAAAATGTTCTATATCAACAAGTTTATAGAGAATAACGAGTGTGAGGTAAAGGTGAAATTGAGCAAAAGCGGCATCATCTGCCTCAACGACGAAGTAGTGCCTATGTACTTCCTCCCAGAGAGAGCTATAGAGAAATTCCAGATAGGTTCTTCTATAAGTGCAACCGAAGATGTTTCCACTCTGGAGGAATGGCTCAAGAACAGTATAAATGACATTAAGAAAACAGAAGATGCAACAACGCCTCCCAAAAAACTCACAAGACCTCATCAATAATTCTTTCAAGGACAACACTATTTTAAAGGTGATAGCCAAGAGTTGCAAACAGTATGAGAGCCGCATGAATGCCATGCGGTTCTCTACTATCGAATTTTTCGTGGAAGTAATAAACATGATAGACGATATAAAGGAACAATCAGAAGATTATGACTTTGAGAATGCTTTCGACAATCTTTTCTGTCGCCTGCGTGAATTCGACTCTAGCGAAAATAATGTCGATTCAAAATTGGCCACTAGTGTCAGTATAACATGGGTAGCCTACCTGCTTTTCCAATGTTATGACAAAAAAGATGCCTACGACCATTGGGCACATCGTCTGACGGGGAATCTTAAATCACATGATATTGATTATCGCAAGATCCTCGAAGATATTAATTCAAAACTTCCAGAACAGCAGCACGAAGAAATCAAAGTCTATACACTGGGCTATATAGATGACCCCGACAAATGGTTGTCGCAACTGATAGAAGATACCATTAAGTATGAGGGTATGAACAGAAAACTCATCCAAGACCTGAAACCATTTTTCTATACAGGCGAAGACCAACTGGCTCATATCATTGCCTATAT
>ERZ773185.2768-NODE-2768-length-10906-cov-3.195466_pt1 | contig 10906 bp, 10 predicted proteins | sample MGYA00580531_ERZ773185 | MGnify/ENA primary metagenome ERZ773185 (study PRJEB29015, sample SAMEA2737799) | human gut metagenome | biome: human gut; feature: human-associated habitat; material: faeces | place: China | collected 2012 ...
GCAATTCCTCGGCTACCCGTACAAGAGCTACTACCAGGGAGTCAACTACGGCCCCAATGCCGACGGCTTTGACTGCTGCGGCCTCGTTGCCACGGCCTACCACCTTGCCGGCTACTCTCTGCCGTACGCCACCACCGTGGGCGGCCTCATGAGCTACATCAAGGGGCGCGGCAACTGGAAGAGCTGCAGCCTCTCCAACTACCAGGACGTCCTCGCCGTCGGCGACGTGATCTTCTGCTCGACGGGCCACGTCGCCATCTACGCGGGCGGCAGCACCATGATCCACGCACCCGTACCGGGCAAGTACGTCTGCTACGCCAACGTGTACGCCTGCATCGGCGGTGGCTTCGGAGGCTGACGGACGTTGCGCGGTATTTCGTCTCAGAAGGGCACAGGTTCAGACAGCCAGGTCGGGCGCAGGCTCTCTCGCAGGTTCCAGGTAAACCTGGTCGGCGAGGGAGCCCTCGTCGGGCTCATCGGCGGGGGAGTGGTGACGCTCTACCGCCTCTCGCTCTCGGCCGCCGAGAGGCTGCTCAGGCAGGTCACGGGCGCCGCAGCGGGCAACGCCCCGCTCATGGCCGCCTGGGCGGTGGCCCTTCTTGGCATCCTCCTTGTGGTGCGGGCCCTGATGCGCTGGGAGCCTGCCACGTCAGGCAGCGGGATTCCCCAGGTAGACGCCGAGGTCATGGGACGCATGGACATGCCCTGGCACCGCGTCGTTCTCGCCAAATTCTGCGAGGGCACGCTGCTCACGTTTGCCGGCCTCTCCATGGGCCGAGAGGGTCCTTCGGTCCAGCTCGGTGGCATGTCCGGAAAGGCCGTCTCTCGCATCCTGCATCGCAAGAGGGGAGAAGAGCGTCTGCTCGTGACCTGTGGAGCCGCAGCAGGCATGTCCGCGGCCTTTCACGCGCCCCTCACGGGGGTTCTCTTTGCCATCGAGGAAATCCACAAGGAATTCACAGCACCGCTCATAATCTCGGTCATGACATCTTCTGTGGTTGCGGACTTCCTGGTCTCGCAGGTCCTTGGCATCAGGCCGGTCATTAGCCTCGCCTTTGCGGCAAACCTTCCGCACGCCGACTACGCCACCGTGGTGCTCCTCGGCCTTGCCTGCGGTCTGCTGGGTGCGCTCCACAACCGCGGCATGTTTGGTTGCAAGGCGCTCTACAACCAACTGGGTGGCCGGGCTGCCCAGTGGAAGCTTGCCGTACCGTTTGCCCTGGCCGGAGTCTGCGCCTTTGCCTTCCCAGACCTCGTGTGCGGCGGCGACGCCATCGTGGAGAAGCTCATGGCGCCCCGTACGCTCACGCTCGCGACGATGCTTGCCCTACTTGTGGGAAAGTACCTGATGACCACGCTTGCATTTGGCTCGAACGCCCCCGGCGGGACGCTGTTTCCGATGGTGGTCATGGGCGGTCTCATCGGGGCCATCTTCGGCCTTGGCGCTTCTGCTGCGACGGGCCTGACCGACGCATACCTGCCAAACTTCATAGCGCTGGGCATTGCCGGGCTCTTCTCGGGAGCCGTGCGCGCTCCGGTCACGGCCGTGGTGCTGGTCTTTGAGCTGACGGGCTCGCTCGACGCGCTGCTCTCCGTGACCATCGTCTCCATCCTGGCGTACGTTGTCGCAAACCTGTTGCGAGTGGACCCGTACTACGAGCACCTCCTTGCCGACCTCCTTGGCGTGACGCCCGACGATCCCTCGCTCAACGGCGAGCCGGGAGAAAAGGTTCTGAAGACCGTCTACGTTGGCTCCGGCTCAAGGCTCGAGGGGATGCGCGTGAATGAGGTGCCCTGGCCTGACGGGACGCGCATCGTGACCATTGACCGCGCGGGACAAGAAATCGTACCCAACGGCGAGACACGCCTGCTGGCGCTAGACGGGCTTCTGCTCATCATGGACTCCGAATTCGAGGACGACGTCATGCTCAAGGTGGGGTTGATGAGCGAGCAGAGGGTCTAGGTTCAGATTCGGAGTCACCGATTGGGAAGATTTGGGCTCCGTCAGAATGGCTTAGAATCTCTACTTTACATAAGATATATTATCGCGGCTTTATCGATTGGAAGCTTTGCGGATTGGCCAGATACGAGGAGGCGCTCTCTGCCGCAATGGCACCGTCCGAGCAGGCGGTCACCACCTGTCTCATGGACTTGGCCCTGACGTCACCCGCGGCAAAGACGCCGGGCACGGCGGTTCTCATGTGATGGTCCGTGACGACGTGACCTTGCTCGTCAAGAATGCCGAGGTCGTTCGACAGAAACTCGGTGGAGGGCTTTCTGCCCACAGCGACAAAGACGCCGCAGCCCTCGTCCCCATAGTCGAGCGACTCAGTCTGGCCGGTCCTGAGGTCCCTTAGCGCGACGGTCTCTACGGAATGGGCACCGTCTACGGACTCAATGACGGCCTGGAACCTCATCGAGATCCTGGGCTCTTCCAGGACCTCGCGTTGGCGAGCCCCGCTGGCGGCAAGATGGGGCTTTCTGACCACAATAGTCACGGATCGCGCCACCCTCGCCAGGTGCAGGGCCTCCACGACAGCCGAGTCTCCCCCACCAACTACGAACACATGTTTGTTTCTGAAGAACAGTCCGTCGCAGGTTGCGCAATACGAGACCCCGCGTCCCGTGAACTGGGCCTCGTTGATAAAGCCAGCCTTTCTTGCGCTGGCTCCGGAGGCAATGATGACCGACCTCGACGTCAAGCGTTGGCCCGACTCGAGGACGCAGTCAATGAGCCCGTCAGGCACTGGGGAGAGGCCAGATGCCCTGTCCGAAAGGAACCGTGCCCCGAGGTCTCTTGCCTGGGTCTCCATGCGTTCGGCGAGCTCGTAGCCCACAACGTTGCCAAAGCCCGGGTAGTTCTCGATGCCAGGGGTCAGAAGCATCTGGCCGCCAGGGGCCTCTTGCTCAAGAACGACCGTATCGAGCAGGGACCTTCTGGCATAGATAGCCGCCGTGAGCCCTGCGGGTCCAGCGCCAATGACCAAGACGTCAATCGGGTTCATATGAGCCTCCTTTGCCTTGCGTGTCTCTTGCTAGACATACCCAATCGGCACGAATCAGAGACCCGTTGCAGCGAGCACAAACGCGAGCGAAGCCAAGCTAAGGACAAGAGAGGCGCCGCTCAGGGAACGCGCCTTACCAGACCCCAGACGGATGCAGGTGTCAACAAGAACGCCCGCAGCAACGCCCCAGGCAGGGCTTCCTGAGACCAATCCGCAAGACACCATGGCCAGAACGGGAACGGAGACCCCGAGGTCCTTGAGGTCAATGCAGGCAACGCGAGAAATCGGGCGCAGGCAGCAGGCGAGCAGAGGGCCAAAGGCGGCAGAGACGGGAATGCACGCCACAAGCGGGGACAGACAGGCCAGCACCAGGGCAGACGCCGTCAGGCACGCCCCCTCCTTGAGGGGTCGCCGGCGGCTCTCCTTAGGCTGGTCAGCAGCCAGTCCGATCATTGGTATTCCCAGAAACGCAGAGGCCAGCATGCCGAGAGCACCGAGAACCTGGCCGGAGCGTCTTCCAGACGCGTCCTCGGGCTCCGCGTCAGAGGTCGAGAGCAGGCAGAGCGCAAGGGAAAAGATGAGCCCAAGGGACCGAGCGGAGAATAGGCCCTGGAGAAGACGGGCCGCCCCGGCCACGAGACCCGAGGATGAGGACGCAATCAACGTGACGTCAGGGGCCGCGAGGAACCCGGCGGGAGCTTGGGTCAGGCCGAGCGGGATGCCGGCAAAGGTTGCGATGCAAAGGCCAAGAATGCCAGCCGCAGGAACGCCAGAGCACCTAAGGGTGACCGTCGCCAGCAGAGAGATGCTCGCATCGACGAAGGCGGGGTCAAATATGCCCACAAGGCCCAGAGCTCCGTTTGAGTCCACCGTGACCATACCGCAGAGCCTGAGGACAAACTCGACCGAGAGGACTCCCAGAAGCGTAGACATGCCAACGCGGAGGTGGGCGGGAATGCCCGAGAGCGCCCCGTTCCTTACCGGAGCAATCGAAAGCAGAAGAAGGGCCACCCCCACGGCAAGCGAGACGCCAAGCAATTCGGCGTAATCGCGAGCTCCTTCGGACGGCAGCACGGCACAAAGCGCCAGCAGACCGCAGAGCGTCGGCGCGACGCTGTCGGGCCCGAGTCCGCCCACGTAGACCAGCACGCAAGACACGGCAAGCGAGGCGCAGGCAGACGTGACAACGGAGGTCATGGTAAGCCCAAGCTGAGCGACGACGAGAGATGCCAGCACCGCGGCAAGTATCACAGTGCCCAGCCGAGAAAGGAGCCCGGAAGAGCCCATCTCAGAAACTAGGCCTTTGATTCGTCGCTCTCTCATCCCATCCCCCAAGGAAAGGCCCTCACACGGGGGCCATCCGCCAATCAGTTGACGCCGCTGGAGCCAAAGCCACCTTCGCCGCGGTCCGTCTCGTCAAGCTGCTCGACCTCGCGGAGATGCACCTGGGGGACGCGCTGGATGACAAGCTGGGCAATGCGCTCGCCCTTGGAGATGACGATGGGCTCATGGCCATCGAGGTTGATGGCACAGACCTTGAGCTCGCCCCGATAGTGGGCATCCACCAACCCGGGGGTGTTGGCCATGGAGAGCCCCTTCTTGAGGGCAAGACCACTTCTGGGCTGCACGAAGCCTGCATAGCCATCGGGAATGGCGATGGCAAGACCGGTGCCGATAAGTCTCCTCTCTAAGGGAGCCAGCACAACGTCCTCGTTAGACCTCAGGTCGAGGCCAGCGTCACCCTCGTAGGCATAGGCCGGGAGCTCGACCGTTGCGTCAAGCCGCTTGATGGGAAGGTCGATGGCGTCGAGCGTCATTTCTGAAGGCTCCTTAGCTCCTCGCTGAACTCGTCAATGTCCTTGAAGTCCCGGTAGACGGAGGCAAAGCGGATGTAGGCGACCTTGTCCATGTCCATCAGCCGCTTGAGCACCATGCTGCCGAGGTCCTCGGAAGAAACCTCCATGCAGCCCTTGTCTCGAAGCTCGGAGACGATGCCGTCGATGAGCGAGTTGAGCGTGTTGATGGGGATGTCGCGCTTGACCGTGGCCGCAACGAGGCCTCTCATGAGCTTCTGCCTGTCAAACGTCTCCTTGTGGCCGTCCTTCTTGACGACAAGAAGGGGCGTCTCCTCGCACCTCTCGTAGGTCGTGAACCTGAAGCCGCACCTGGTACACTCGCGGCGCCTGCGAATGGCGTCGTTGCTCTCAGAGGGTCGGGAGTCGACGACCTTTGACTCCTCGCAACCGCACTTGGGACAGCGCATGAGACCTCCTAGAAGAATTTGTCCATCTAGGAAACATAACACAGCGCCGCAAGCATTACCGGGCTGAGACGGCCCCACTGGGAACGAGAATGCGCTGACCCGCATAGACGGCCCCACCGTCAAGGGAGTTTGCCGCCTCGATCCAATCCACGACGTCACGCGTTGAGGTGCCGGGGACGTCGCACTCCTGGGCGATGCGCCAAAGGCTCTCTCCGTCGCGCACCACGCGCTCCGAGGCCTGCGCCTGCCCGAGGGCGCTCGCAACGGCCTGCGAGGAATGCGCCTGGGCAAAGTAGGTGCCGCCAATTACGGCAAGGCAAACAAGAACCCCGGCGAGAAGAACGCCGAGTCCGAGGGGCTTTGCGTCGTGCTGGCACTCGGAACGCCTAGCCGTGCGGCCGGCGCCGCCCTCGTGCAGGACCAGGAACGGAGCCTCAATCTTGATTGCGGCAGATCCGTAGCAGTAGGCGCTTGACTGGTTGCTCATCTTGGGTTTCCTCTCTTCCGCTTCTGTCTGTGGAATTTATACGGGAGGCATCGGACAGAAACTGAAGGCTTGAATTAGAACGCTTGTACCCTATTATGTAAGTACATTCGTTCGTGTCAAGTATCTACGAACAATTGTTTGCATCGCGGCGGAGATTCATCTAAGATGAAGGTGTCGAAAGGGGGCCACAATGCCCAGGGGAAAGATCAGCAAGCGCCAGCAGGAAATCTATGACTACATCAAGTCATACACGGAGGAGCACGCCTACCCACCTTCGGTCAGGGAGATAGGCACCGCGGTCGGGCTGGCCTCCCCCTCCACGGTTCACATGCACCTCAAGCAGCTCGAGGAGCAGGGGCTCATCCGCAGGGACTCCAAGAAGCCCCGCACCATCGAGGTCGTCCAGAAGGAGGAGCCCCAGCCCCAGCGGCTGGCAGAGGTGACCCAGGACCTCAACCACAACCTCATCTCGCTGCCCGTCGTGGGCAGGGTGGCCGCAGGTACGCCAATCCTCGCCGAACAGAACGTCGAGGAGACCCTCACGCTGCCGACCAGCATCGTTGGCGACGCAAGCTCCTTCATCCTGAGGGTCCGCGGAGAGTCCATGATCAACGCCGGCATCTTCGATGGTGACTACATCATCGTTAAGGAGCAGCACGAGGCCCATAACGGTGAGATCGTCGTCGCCCTCATAGATGACTCGGCCACCGTCAAGACCTTCTACCGCGAGAAGGACCGCATCAGGCTCCAGCCCGAGAACGACAGCATGGAGCCCATCTATGCCGACAACCCGGTCATTCTCGGCAGGGTAACCGCCCTCATCCGCTCCATGTAGGCGGCCATGGCTAGGCGCGTCCGCTTCTTCGATTCGCTCAGGGGTCTCTCAGTCCTGTCCATGGTGGGCTTTCATCTCTGCTATGACCTGAGGTACCTGGCCGGGCTTTCCCTCCCCTGGTTCCAGGGAACCTTCCAGGACATATGGAGGGCCACCATCTCCTGGGTATTCCTGTTTCTAGCCGGAGTGATGAGCTCCTACTCAAGGAACAACTATCGACGGGCAGCCAAATACGCCCTCTTCGCCCTTGTCATCTTTGCCGTGACGGCGATCGCCGCCGTTGACGATGCCATCTCGTTCGGAATCATCTTCTGCATGGCAGCCTGCACGCTTGTCACCGCCATCCTGGAGACCCTTCGGATCCGTCCCGGGGGCCTTCTGGCTGGCGCGGCATGCGTTGCCGCCTTTCTTGCGCTGCTGCACGTACCCTCAGGTACCTCGACTTTGGTTTCACGCGGATGGCCCTACCACAAGAGCTCTATGCGACCCCTTGGCTCTCTTGGCTTGGGTTCCCAGGTCCGGGATTTGTTTCGGGCGACTACTACCCGGTTCTCCCCTACCTGCTCATGTACCTTGCTGGCGCCAGCGCAGGCCCCTCGCTGAAGGACTCCTTTTGCAGCGGCCGTGTCAGAGACCTTGGCCTTAGGCCACTTGAATGGCTCGGAAGGCACGCGCTTCTCGTCTATGCGGCCCACCAGCCGGTGTTGCTGGTCGTAGCGTCGCTTGTGTCCGGAAGGAGCCTCCTCTAGGCCAGGGCCTCCTCATCGACCTCGTAGGGGGCCAGCGTGGCGCTCATGCGAGCGGAGGCCTTGACCGTGGCAAGAAGGCCTCCCTGAACGTAGCGCTCCCTCATGACCTGGCACCTCTCGTGGACCATCTTGAGGAGAAGGCCCTTCTCGTAGGGAACGAGCACGGTCATGGAGACGTCTCCCTCAGACGCAACGGAGGAGATGGCGTAGAGAAGGCCGGCCACGCCCGTGCCTTCAATGGCAGAGACCTGGACGGCGTCGGGGTGAGCGGAGAGCCTCTCTGCCATCTGATCCTCGTCCAGAAGGTCGCACTTGTTGAGCACCATGACCTGCCTGATCTGTTCTGCGCCGATCTCGGAGAGGATGCCCCTCACGGCGGCAATCTCCTGCTCGCAGTGCGGATCCGACGCATCCACCACCAGAAGTACCAGATCCGCGGCCCTGACCTCGGCAAGCGTCGACTTGAAGGCCTCCACCAGGGTCGTCGGGAGCTTCTGGATGAAGCCGACCGTATCCGTAACGGTGATCTTGCGGCCCTCGTCGAGGACCATGGACCTCGTCGTTGGGTCGAGCGTCGCAAAGAGCTCGTCCTTGGCAAAGACCTCGGACCCCGTGAGCCGGTTGAGAAGCGTCGACTTGCCAGCATTCGTGTAGCCCACCAGCGCCACGCGGTAGACTCCCGAGTCCCAGCGCGCCTTGCTCTGGACCCCGCGCCTCACCTCGAGCCGCTGGAGCTCCCGCCTGAGGTTGGAGATCTTGTCCCTCACCAGGCGACGGTCAACCTCAAGCTGGCTCTCGCCCTGGCCAAAGCGGCTGCCGATTCCACCCCTGGTCTGCTCGCCGACGAGGTGGCTCCACATGCCCCTGAGACGGGGCAGGACGTATTGGAGCTGCGCAAGCTGCACCTGCAGGCGTCCCTCGCGCGTCCGAGCATGGACCCCAAAGATGTCGAGGATGAGCGCGGTTCGGTCGATGATCTTGACCGGCTCGCCAACGATGCGCTCAAGGTTGGACTGCTGGGAGGGGGTGAGTTCCTCATCAAAGATGACCACGTCCGCATCCATGTTGCGGACGTAGCTCACCAGCTCCTCGACCTTGCCCTTGCCGATGAACGTCTTAGGCACGGGAGCGTCGAGCCGCTGGCTCATGGTGAGGACCACCTCGGCTCCGTCCGTCTGCGCAAGGCGCGCAAGCTCTGCGAGCGATTCTTCGCACGACCAGTCGGACCTGCCGAGGTCGACGCCCACGAGAATTGCGCGCTCGGGCACCGGCGCCGTGCTGATGGGCTTGAACCTGTCCGCGGACCTGCTCATCTGCCACCCCCATCGTCGTCCTGGCCAACGCCGAGCACAGAAACCACAAGCTCGCAGGCCTCCTCGGCAGAGAGTGCGTCCATGTCAAGGACCCTGGCACGACCGTCTCGCCTGATCCAGGAGAGCTGCCGCTTGGCGTAGTTGCGCGTGCGGCGCTTGATGGTCTGGACGGCCTCCTCGAGGGAGCACTCCCCCGCAAGGTGGGAGAGAAGCTCCTTGTACCCGATGGCCTGCCCCGCAGTGGAGTCGGCCACGAGTCCGCCGTCTCTGAGCGCGGCGACCTCGTCAAGGAGCCCCTGCTCCATCATGAGGTCGACGCGCTGGTCAATGCGCTGGTAAAGACGGTCACGGCTCATGGAGAGCGCCCAGATCGACGCCGCGTAGTGAGGGCTGCGGCGCTTGAGCCCCTCGTGCTTCTGGGCATACGAGACCCCCTCGTCGAGCATCTCGAGCGCCCGCACCACGCGACGGGAGTTGTTGGGGTGGATGAGCTCCGCACTCCTGGGGTCTCGCTCGGCGAGAAGCGCGTGGAGCCCCTCGGGGCCGCGTTCCGCAAGCAGGTCCTCGTAGGCGCTGCGGACGCGTCCGCCGACCTCGCCAGCCGGAAAGTCCATCTCGTCGATGACGGCATCGAGGTAGAGCCCCGTGCCACCGCACAGGACCGGAGTGCGTCCCTCTGCAAGGAGGCCGTCCGCGCAGGAGCGTGCGTCAGCCTGAAAGCGCTGGACGGAGTAGCTCTCGGTGGGGTCGCAGACGTCAACCATCAGAAGCGGGCAGCGCCTCTCCCCCGCCGGGGTCTTTGCGGTGCCCACGTCCATCCCGCGATAGACCTGCATGGCGTCGACGGAGACGACGGCGCTCTTGAGGCGCAGGGCCACGGCCTCGGCAAGAGAGCTCTTGCCCGAGGCCGTGGGGCCGACGATGCACACGACCTTGGAGGCCTCGCTCATCGAGGGTCGCCCTCGACCTCGCCGCGCAGGTACCACGTCTTGGCCTCGCGCACGCGGACGTCGACGATCTTTCCGATGAGGTCCTTTGCGCTGAGCCCCTCGGGCAGGCAGAAGTGGACCGTCTGGTTCTTCTCGCTGTGGCCGACGAGGACAGAGTCGTCGCGCTTGGAGGCTCCCTCGACGAGGACCGTCGAAAGGGCTCCCAGGTCGGCCTGGTTGGCGTCGTGCGCCTGACACGCCACCTGGTCGGCAAGGCGGTCGAAACGCTCCTGGATGACCTCGTGAGGCGTGTCGTTGGGCATCTTGGCGGCAGGCGTGCCGGGACGCGGCGAGTAGATGAACGTGAAGGCGGACGAGAATCCCGCCTCCTTGACGAGGGAGAGCGTCTCCTCGAAGTCCTCCTCGGTCTCGCCGGGGAAGCCGACGATGATGTCGGTCGAGAGGGCAAGGCCGGGGATGGCCTCCTTGAGGCGCCTCGCCAGGTCCAGGTACTCCTCTCGAGTGTAGCTGCGGTTCATCGCCTTCAGCACGCGGGTGGAGCCGCTCTGGACGGCCAGGTGGAGGTGCGGCATCACGGCGGGGACCTCTGCCATGGCGCGTATGGTCTCCTCGGAGAGGTCCTTGGGGTTTGACGAGGTGAAGCGGATGCGCTCGACGCCGGTCTGCCCGACGGCGCGCAGCAGCTCGGCGAAGCGAGGCTCCCCGTAGATGTTGCGGCCATAGGAGTTTACGTTCTGCCCCAGGAGCGTGATCTCGCGCACGCCGTCGGCCACGAGCTTCTCGCACTCGGCCACGACGGCCTCGAGCGTACGGCTCTTCTCGCGTCCGCGGACGTACGGGACGATGCAGTACGTGCAGAAGTTGTTGCAGCCCTGCATGATGGGCACCCAGGCGTGGAAGCGCTGCGCGCGCCTGCTGGGAAGGTCGGCGGAGAAGCCGCGGCCCTCCTCGCCGGTGTCCACCTCGACAACGGAGCCGTCGTCGGAAAACGCCTCGGCGAGAAGCTCGGGCAGGCTCGCGAGCGCCGAGGTGCCGAAGACGACGTCCGCCGCGGGGATGTTCTTGCGGATCTTCTCGCCGTCGCGCTGCGCGATGCAGCCGCCGATGGCAACGACCCTGCGGCCACAGGGCGGCTTGGGAGCGCTCACCATGGCCGAGGCCTGGCCGTAGAGGCGCTGGTCGGCGTTCTCGCGGACGCAGCACGTCATGAAGACCACGATGTCAGCCTGGTCGGTCTCATCGACGCAGATGCAGCCGCACTGGTCAAGAAGGCCGCTCACGCGCTCGGAGTCGTGCAGGTTCAT
>ERZ773185.2776-NODE-2776-length-10883-cov-3.441725_pt1 | contig 10883 bp, 8 predicted proteins | sample MGYA00580531_ERZ773185 | MGnify/ENA primary metagenome ERZ773185 (study PRJEB29015, sample SAMEA2737799) | human gut metagenome | biome: human gut; feature: human-associated habitat; material: faeces | place: China | collected 2012 ...
CAACCCGGACATCCGGGTCCACCCCCTGTGCGCCACCTATGACGCCGCCCACCGGAAGAACATTCAGCTTAACCATAACACTCGACTCTCTCGCCGACTGCTTTGGCTTAATGAAGGTTCTTCCCACATAACTGTTCTTGACGAAAGCCGTTCCGTACGGAATGCCGGATTCCAGGGCAAAGCCCATCGCTGCTGCATTACCGGACTCCGGTACACCCACAACGATATCGGCGTCGACAGGATGTGTCTGTGCCAGGATCCTTCCGGCTGTAATCCGGGAACTGTGAACGCTGATGCCATCTATGTAACTGTCCGGTCTTGCGAAATAAATGTACTCAAAAATACATTTTGCATGACTGCCTGTCATCAGAGACTTGTCCGAAGAAATTCCCTCCGGCGTGATCGTCACGATCTCCCCCGGCTCCACATCACGGATAAACTCTGCGCCAACCGTATCAAGTGCACATGATTCACTGGACAGGATATATGCCCCGTCTCTCTTGCCGATACAAAGCGGACGGAATCCAAACGGATCTCTTGCTCCGATCAGCTTACGCGGACTTGCCACTACAAGAGAATAAGCTCCCTTGATCTTTTTCATGGCTTCCTTGACCGCTTCCTCTACCTTGCCGACCTTCAGACGTTCTCTCGCGATCAGATATGCGATCACCTCTGAATCAATCGTAGTCTGGAAGATCGCACCACTCAGCTCCAGCTCGCGGCGAAGCTCCAGTGCATTGACCAGATTGCCGTTATGTGCCAGTGAAAGGGTTCCCTTGATATAGTTCAGAACCAGCGGCTGTGTATTCTCGGCAACACTTGCTCCTGCTGTCGAATAACGCACATGACCAACTCCGATATCACCTTTCATCTTGCCAAGATTCTCAGCATTGAATACCTCATTGACGAGTCCCATTCCCTTGACGGAGGATGAATTCCTCTGAGGACCGTCTGTACGGCTCACTGCAATACCGCAGCTCTCCTGTCCTCTGTGCTGGAGGGAAAACAGTCCGTAATAGATGGTAGACGCAACGTCCCTGCCTTCCATATCGTACATTCCGAATACTCCGCACTCTTCCCCGAGCTTCGGTTCTTCCGCCTGTGCAAGCAGGCAGCCGGAACAATGGCATTTCTCACATGATGTCTGTTTGTTACATTTGGTATGCTCACTCATTTTTGTCTCCATTCCTATGCAATTGTCCTAAACACCCTAATAACACAAGATATATTATATCAATTTCACGGAAAATCTCAAGACTTGTTTGTAACTTTTTGTGATTTACTCTGCTTCCTTCTTCTGTGCGGTATCCTCGAGAGTCATAATTCCCTTCTGAAACTTTAATTTCAGAATACGCTGAACCGTATCATTTAACCGTTTCTCCGTGATCTTTCCTGACTGCACACGTTTTAAAACAGCATCGAACGCCCCCGGCAGATCCTCCGGCATCAGAATAATGTCTGCCCCTGCTTCGAAGGACTTGACTGCGGCATCTCCGGCAGAATATTTGTCCGTGATCGATGCCATATCGAATGCATCGGTAATGATCAGTCCGCTGTAATTTAACTCCTCACGCAGGATCGTTGTCATGATCAGATTTGACAGGCTTGCCGGTTCGCTCGTCTCGGTAACGCGACTCACCGAAATATGGGAGATCATCACAAAATCCGCTCCTGCATCCATTCCGTTTACAAACGGAACAAAATCAATCTGTCGCAGTTTTGATATGCTGCTGTCAATGTCGACACTTCCCTGATGGGTATCTCCGCTGGAGGAGCCCTGTCCCGGAAAATGCTTGAGCGTGGAGCAGATATTCTGGCTCTCAAGCCCCTTTACATAGGCACTGACATATTCTGCCACCTTTTTCGGATCATCACCAAAGGAGCGCGTTCCGATCTCACTGTTCATCTCGGTCGTCTTAACGTCTGCTACAGGAGCAAAATCGACATTAAAGCCAAGCTCTCCGATCTGGCTGCCGATCGTCTCAGCCATATAATATACATAATCGGCATCCTCTGTCTTACCGATCTCTTCCATACTCGGAAATGTGTCCGTTTTCATTTTCGGGTTATTTCCGATCCGTGCCACATCGCCGCCTTCCTCATCCACACACACAAACAGCGGTGTTGAGGAATTCTTCTGCAACTTGCGGATCAGCTTTTTGGTCTGCTTCCGGTTCCAAATATTTCTGGAAAACAATGTAACTCCACCGACCGGATACTGCTCCAGTGTTTCTTTCATTGCTTTTGTAAGCTTTTTATGTTCGTAATACTGTCCCTTCGTCTGGTCTAAAAGCTCCAGATTGACATTGAAAAGCTGTCCGACCTTCTCCTCATCACTCATCAGATTCAGATATTCCAGAGAGGCATAGGTTGCATCTTCGTCACTCATCCCGATTACTTCCGGCTCCTGCGTGCATTCTACATCTGTAGATTTCGGCGGCGTATATACGTCACGGCTTTTATCTTTGCCAAACGGCAGACCGGAGCATCCTGTCAGAAGCAGACAAATACTAAGACCCGCTGCACATAATTTCTTTCCATATCTCATTTTCCGGTGCCATACGTCTTTTCTTTTGTGTTGATCTCTCATTGTGATCTTCCATGCCTTTCTTTTATTTTATGATATTGGAATCAAAGGTATTTTGCCCTTTGCATCATTTTTGATTATTTCGGAAACTGTCCAAGCCGCCCTGCATAGGTTAAAAATGTAAATATATCCTGTCACTGATAATGACAGAACGGAGGTTTTCATGAGTGATTTAGCAGCAACCGATTGCGGATGTGGATGCAGCAACGGAGGAAATGATAGTGGATGTAGTTGGATCATCATTCTCCTTCTGCTCTGCTGCTGTTGTGGAAATGGCAACAACTGCTTCGGCGGCTTTGGCGGCGACAGCTGCTGCAGCTCCATCATCTGGATCTTACTTATCCTGTGCTGCTGCGGTAACGGCTTCTGACAACCGTGCAGACCCTGACCGTTAATGGCATTTACCGGCGGTCAAAACTACTTATGTGGCTGCCCTTACGGGGCAGCCTTTTCCTTTTCAGTACCGTTCTTCATAACTGCTTTACCACTGTCCCTTTGAAATTCTCTTCCGGCACGCCTCACACTCCCGGTCGATCTCATAAATCGTATCTTCCTCGATCACAAGATCATCCTCCTGTTTCTGTCTCCGGTCTTCCTCGGATGACTCAACTGCCGTCTCTTTTGCCTTTTCCGGTCCGTAATAAAAGTATCTCATAATACCCTCCATTCTATCCCCGGAATTAAACTCCGGTGGATGTTTATGTAAAATGGAGTTACTTCATCATATGCATCAGAAAAGATTCTGTCTCCTTTTGACAAACTGCCGGAAACTGTCCAAGCACTGATACATACTATAACAATGTAAATAAATTTGACTGTCAGATCTTCTGACAGAATGGAGGTTACCATGAGTGATTTAGCAGCAACCGGTTGCGGCGGCGGATGTTCATCAGACAACGGAGGATGTAGTTGGATCATTATCCTTCTTCTCCTCTGCTGCTGTTGCGGTAATGGCAACAACGGCTTCGGCGGTTTTGGCGGAGATGGATGCGGATGCAATTCCATTCTCTGGATCCTGATCCTTTGCTGTTGCTGCGGAAACGGATTCTAAACATATCGTTTCCTTTTAAACGAGCAGACCAAATTGGTCCACCGGCAGTTTCTTCGGATCTGCCGGTATTTTTATTGTCCGGGAAAATACTCGTAACGTAGAGTGAATCAAGGGCAAAACGCTGGTTTTGCCCTTTTTTATTGCCTGATAAAATGCTCGTAACGTAACGTGAATTAAGGTCAAAACGCTGGTTTTGCCCTTTTTATTGCCGTTTCCAGAACTCCTGAATCTTATCCAGTCTTGATGTCATTCCAAGAAGCACCATATCAAGCACACAGAATGCACTCATTGCTTCCACAACCACAACCGCTCTCGGCACGATCACCGGATCATGTCTTCCCTTAATAGAAATCTCAATGTCCTCGCCATCACGATTAACCGTCTGCTGCTTACGTGCAATGGACGGAGTCGGCTTCACCGCCGCCCGCAATATAATATCACTGCCGTCACTCATTCCACCGAGGATTCCTCCTGCATGGTTTGTCTTTTTGGCAATGCTTCCATTCTCTGCTGCCACAAAGCTGTCGTTATTGTCAGAGCCAAAGGCAGAAGCCACAGCAAAGCCATCTCCGATCTCCACGCCCTTAACTGCACCGATGGACATCACAGCCTTCGCCAGATTAGCGTCCAGCTTTTCAAAAACCGGCTCTCCGATCCCGGCAGGCATGCCCCGGACAACACATTCGATCACGCCGCCTGCAGAATCCTGTTCCTTCATCTTCTGCTCCAGCAAGAGCTCTGCTTTCTCAGATGCATCAAGATCCGGCATGTAAAGCGGGCTTTTCATGATATTATCCAGGGAAGCCTTCGTTTCATCAATGTCGATCCCACCGATCGACCTTGTATATGCCTGTACATGAATTCCAAGGCTTTTCAGCACCTCCTCGGCGATCGCTCCGGCAGCAACTCTGCCAATCGTTTCTCTTCCTGAGGAACGTCCGCCTCCACGATAATCCCGGAAGCCATACTTCTCATCAAAGGTATAATCTGCGTGCCCGGGTCTGTAATAGCCTGCAATTTCAGAATAATCCTTCGAACGCTGTGTCTTATTGTAAACCACCAGTGAGATCGGTGTACCTGTGGTCTTTCCTTCAAAGATGCCTGACTGGATCTCCACTAGATCCTCCTCCTTACGCGGTGTGGAATATCTAGTCTGTCCCGGCTTTCTCCGGTTCAGATACTTCTGTATCGTCTGCTCATCCAGTGCCAGTCCTGCCGGACAGCCGTCCACCACAACACCGACGCCCTTTCCGTGGGACTCTCCCCATGTTGTCACCTTAAATATACTGCCAAATGTAGATCCTGCCATTTCTTACCAAGCCTTTCTTCATTTCTTGTAGTTTTATACAGACAAACGCAGCAGAAACTCTGTATAAGCAGTTTCCTGCTGCGTTGCCATTATCATGTATCCTGATCACAGACGGATCTTTTTCACACTCTGATCCAGTCCATATGCAATCTCTTTAAGCAGTGCCGCATTCTCGGAAATATCCTGTACAATGTTGGTAACCTCTGCCACGGAAGCGGATGTCTCCTCGCTGCTTGCAGCGTTCTCCTCTGCGATCGCAGAAAGGTTTTGAACCACATCGACTACCTTTTCTCTGGAATCATCCAGATTCTCTGTCTTACCTGTAATATGTACCACACTTTCCAGTGCATTTGCAACACCATTGTTCACCTGATGGAACATCTGATCTGTCTGCGTCATCTTGTCACTCTGCTCATCCATGATATTGCGTACCTGCTGCATTGTCTCAACTGCCCTGGTCGAATCCTTGATCAATGCAGATGTAATATCATCGATCTGGCTTGCTGATTCATTCGACTGCTCCGCAAGCTTCTGGATCTGCGAAGCAACCACAGCAAAACCTCTTCCCTGCTCTCCGGCACGCGCTGCCTCGATGGAAGCATTCAGAGACAACAGATTCGTCTCCTCCGCGATGGAGGCGATCAGTGAGGTTGCATCCTTGATCTTCTGTGCAGATGCATTCGTGATGTTCGTCTGCTCATAAATCTCCTCAATGGAAACCTTGGTTCTCTCATTGACTGCCATCAACTCATTCAGGATGGCCATCGCATGATCACTGGAATTCTTCATGCTCTGGGAATTATTCTCCAGAATCTCCGCTTCCTTGTTGGTTGCTTCGATCATATTCCCCATATCAATAACATGCTCTGTCGCGTTCTGTGTCTCCTGTGCCTGATTGGTCGCACCGCTTGCAATATCACCAACAGCATTTCCAACCTGCTCTACGGTCTTTGCCGTATCGGATGCATCCCGGTCCAGTCGCTCCGATGCACTGAACAGATCGTTACTCTTGCTCTGGATCTCCTCGACCATCGTCACAAGCTCTTTCCGAAGATTTGCCACAGACCGGCTCATCACTCCTGTCTCATCTTTGCGCTTCACTAACTTCTCCGCTCCCGGTGTCGGCGTAAAGTCCATCCCTGCCATCTTGCTGACAATATCTGATATCCGGCCGATCGGACGCAGATTCGTTGAGATCATGATCAATGAAAGGATCGTCATAAAGATGACTACAATAACCGCCGCTCCAATGCTGATATAAACGACTCTGTGTAACGGCGCCAGAATATCCGACTCATCGGCAGAAATTACAAGCACGGTATCACATGTCTCATCCACATAATAGGACGCGTACTTTTTCACTCCGTTAAAGTCATAAGTAACTACCTTCGACTCCGGGCGCTGCTTCTGCGCCATCTGTTGTACAACCCCCTTGATTGCAGCGTTCTCCACCGGCTTGCCAATCTTCTCCTCGGTCGGATGATACTTCATTGTTCCGGTCGAATCCACAACATAGGCATAGCTGGAAGCAACGCCCTCGATGCCAACATCCTTAAATGCAGAACGCAGGAAATCCGCGTTCTTGTTCTGAGTCTGCATACGAAGCACATCCAGTTTCGATCCGTCGCTTACCGTCACATCCTGCAGATAATTCATCGTCTGATCCAGCAGTGTCCTCTGTGCGGCCGGAATGATCAGAGCCAGAATTACGGAGCATGTCACGATCACAGCGCAGATCATCAGCACGGTCATACGGAACTTCAACGAATGGATCAACCCCACTTTATCCTGTCGTCTTTCCTTTTTCTCCTTTTTTGTGCTCTTTTTTGTGCTCTTTTTTCTTCCCATAATACTACCTCCAAAGAATTACTTAATGACATATATTTTACCACGCCTGTCCATGGCTTTTCAATCCCCTTTTGTGTCTCCGAAACAATTAATATGCTTTCAGTTCCTTCCACATATAGTTGTAATATTCCTCCATATCCTTGCCGAGATAGCGGAACATTTCACAGTTCTTTACTACATCCTCCGACTGGAAGATCACCGGATCATCCTCCTTTTCTTCCGGATCGATCTCATCTAACACTGCCGTATTCGGTGTAGAATAATATACATACTCAAAATTCTGCATGGCAATATCTTCGCGGCACAGGAAATCCAGAAACTTCACGGCACCCTCGTAGTTTTCACCATCCTTCGGGATCACCCAGCTGTCCATCCATACATCCGAGCCCTCCTTGGGAACTACAAACTCGAGATCTTCATTGTAGTCTCTTGCAAGCCCTGCCTCTCCGGAATAGATCACTGCCATCGCCGCCTGCTCGTTTGCCATATCATCACGGACCTCATCCACCAGATAAGACTGTACCAGCTCCTTCTGATCGATCAGCAGCTTTTTGGCCTGCTGCAGCTCGTTCTTATCTGTGGTGTTGATCGAATAACCAAGCTGGCACAGTGCCGGCACAAAGCTGTCACGGACGCTGTCCTGCATAATAATATTATCTTTATAGTCCTTCCTCCACAGATCCTTCCAGCTGTCCGGCGTAAAGTCAAGCAGCTTCGGATTGTATAATATTCCGACGGTCCCCCAGAAATACGGTACACTGTACGCATTATCCGGATCAAAGTTCTGTGACAGCTTCCAATAGGTATCACCGATATTGTGTGCGTTGGAAAGCTGCTTCATATCGATCTTACGCACATCCTTTTCCTGGATCATTTTGTCCAGCATATAGTCCGAACAGCAGATCAGGTCATAATGGATCGTTCCGTTCTTAAACTTTGTGTACATTGCCTCCGGCGTCAGAAACTCCTCATATGCTACGGATATGCCTGTTTCCTTCTCAAACTGCTTTAGCACATCACGGTCAATATAATCTCCGTAATTAAACACAACGATCCGCTTGTCCGACTTCTTCTCCGTCGTGCCGCATGCCGTCAGCAGACCGGATGCCGACAATAGCACCGCCATTCCTGCCGCCGTGAGCCGGCTTAACATTGTTCTTTTCCTCATGAAAGCCCGCCCCCTTTCCGTTCTGCCTTCTTCGTTGTACGCCATGCCTTCCGGTTCATCAGGAAAAGCACCAGAAGCACCAGCACAAACACGATCGTGGACAGCGCATACAGCTCTGTCTGGATACCCTTGCGGTACTCCGCATTGATCATGGTTGACATCGTATGAATACCCGGTGCCTTCGTGAAATAGGTTACCGAGAAATCATCCAGAGACATCGTAAAGGAGAGCATAAAGCCTGCCACAATTCCCGGCACAAGCTCCGGCAGCACAACCTTCCAGAATGCATAGGAATGGGATGCCCCAAGATCAAGCGCCGCCTCATACATACTCATATTCAGATGCATGACCTTTGGCTGTACACACAGAACCACATAAGGAATGATCAACGTGATATGTGCGATCAGCATAGTCCAGAAGCTCAAGCTGATAAATCTTGAAAATAACAGCATCAACGCCACACCGGTTACGATATCTGCATTCAGCATCGGAATATTGGTCAGCCCCATGATCCAGGTCCGGGTGCGTTTGCGCATACCAAGCATACCGATACACGCCATGGTTCCAAGGATCGTAGACACAAACGCAGCCCCTGCCGCTAGCAGGATCGTTGTGCCGAGTGCCTGCATGATCATGTCATTTCCAAACAGCTTTGTATATCCGGACAACGAAAATCCTCCCCAGACCGCCTTGTTACGCGGGGAAGCATTAAACGAGGATACAATAAGTATCAGGATTGGAAGATAAAGCAGGATCAGTGCAAATGCAAGATATATCCTGGATGCTACGTCCGTCACTTTCTGTTTTACCATATGCCGCTTTCCCCCTCCTCTCCATCAAAGAACCGGTAGATCACCATGCTGATCAGGATCAGAACCATCAGACTCAGGGAAAGACCGGAGCCCGCATGGATATCTGCATAACCGGAATTAAATGCCTGCTCGATCACATTTCCGATCAGATAAACCTTGCCGCCGCCCAGCATGGATGCAATGACAAATTCACTGATCGAAGGCACCATGACCATCGTGATCCCGCTGACGATTCCAGGAACGCTTAGTGGAAGCAGGATCTTTGTGAGCGTCTGGTAGTTGTCCGCCCCCAGGTCCCTCGCCGCGTTGATCACGTTGTCATCGATCTTCGCAAGGGTGTTGTAGATCGGCAGTACCATAAACGGCAGGAAGTTGTAGACCATGCCGAGGATGATGGCCGCCGGTGTGTTGATGATCGCAATGTTCGGCAGATGCAGCATCGTGAGGAAGGTGTTGATCACGCCGTTCTTCTCGAGAAGTGTCTGCCATGCCATGGTTCTTAAGAGGAAGTTCATCCACATCGGGAGAATGAAGATGAATACCACGAAGCTGCCTTTTCCGATATGGCGTTTTCTTAAGATCAGCGCCAGCGGATACGCCAGGACGAGACAGATCACGGTGCTGACTCCCGCGAGCGCCAGGGAGAGACAGAGGGCCTTCAGATGCTCAGAGGAACTGATGGCCAGGATGTTTGCCAGGGTGAATGCCCCGCTGCGGTCCGTCAATCCATAGTAGAATACCATGAGCAGAGGGATCACCGTAAATCCTGCCATCCATATCATATAAGGATAAGCCAGAAATCTGGATGCTTTTCTATTCATTGACTCCAACGGCCTCCTCGTCCTCGGACTCCGGCTTGTTCATGATCTGGATATCGAAGGGATCCACATGAATGCCGACCTTCTGTCCGACCGGGAACATGTCCGTGCTATGGACCAGCCACTCGTAGCCGTCCGGGGTCGTAACCTCCATCTCGTAGTGGACGCCCTTGAAGATCAGGTGCGTGACAACGCCTTGAAGCGTGCCGTCCTCCGGCTTCACAAGGTCGATGTCCTCCGGTCGGATCACAACGTCCACGGGTTTATTGTTTCCGAATCCCTTATCCACGCAGGCAAACTTCGCGCCGAAGATCTCAACAAGCTCGTCGTGGATCATCGTACCGCCCACGATATTGCTCTCGCCGATAAAGTCCGCGACGAAGGCGTTCTCCGGCTCGTTGTAGATCTGCTCCGGGGTTCCCATCTGCTGGATATAGCCCTGATTCATGACGATGATGGTGTCAGACATGGTCAGTGCCTCTTCCTGGTCATGGGTGACGTATATAAAGGTGATTCCCAGCTCATTCTTCAGCCGGATCAGCTCGTACTGCATGTCCTGGCGGAGCTTTAAGTCGAGGGCTCCGAGCGGCTCATCGAGAAGAAGAAGCTTCGGTTCGTTTACGATGGCGCGGGCAATGGCGATCCGCTGCTGCTGGCCGCCGCTCAGGGAATCCACGCTGCGGTTCTCGAAACCGTCCAGGTTTACGAGCTTCAGCGCATACTTGATCTTATCGTCAATATAGCTCTTTGATTTGCCTTTGATCTTCAGACCGAACGCGATATTCTCCGCAATGCTCATGTGGGTGAACAGGGCGTACTTCTGGAAAACTGTATTTAACTGGCGTTTATTCGGCGGTGTGTTTGTGATATCTTCGCCGTCAAAGATCACCTGGCCTTTGTCAGGTTTTTCGAATCCACCGATGATCCTTAAAGTTGTGGTCTTTCCACAGCCGCTCGGACCGAGCAGTGTCACAAAGGAATTTTCCTTTACGGAAAGGCTCAGATCATCAAGGATCAGATCGCCGTCATAGCTCTTCCAAATATGGGACAAATCAATGAGCGGATGCTCCATTCTTTTTTCCTCCTGAATGTAAAAATATTCAAACGTCCTGCTGTCTTTCGACGCAGAACAGCACAAAAAATGACTGTGCGACAAGAATTTCATCTTGTATATTTACTCATGATTTCCATGTTCTGTCAATAGATTTCCGACCCCGTTTCGAAATAAAATCTGAGGTATGTTTTTTCTTTCATACGATTCCCGGAGTTTTTCAGATTTCGATTAACAAA
>ERZ773185.2779-NODE-2779-length-10874-cov-4.199741_pt1 | contig 10874 bp, 9 predicted proteins | sample MGYA00580531_ERZ773185 | MGnify/ENA primary metagenome ERZ773185 (study PRJEB29015, sample SAMEA2737799) | human gut metagenome | biome: human gut; feature: human-associated habitat; material: faeces | place: China | collected 2012 ...
GTATGGAAACGAAGTTTCCTATACGATAAAAATGCCCTGTGCGGGAGCGCCCCCAAAGCACAGGACCTCGTATTCCTATTTTATTGGCAAGCCTTACAGCTGCACCAGCACGAACATATTGTAGATCGCGCGAATGGCGTTTTCGAAATCCCCATCGCTCACGCCGATGATGATGTTTAACTCGCTGGAGCCCTGGTCGATCATCTTAACGTTGATATTAGCGTGCGCAAGTGCGGAGAAGATACGTCCCGCAGTGCCTCTGGTCGATCTCATGCCACGGCCTACGACTGCGATCAGCGCAAGGTCGCCCTCGATGTCGATCATATCAGGCTTTGCAAGGCGATGGATCGCTGCGACTACGTTCTGTTCCTTATCCATAAATTCATCCTGATGTACAAATACGGTCATCGTATCGATGCCTGACGGTACATGCTCAAACGAAATTCCATTATCTTCAAAAGCCTGTAAAATTCTTCTGCCGAACCCAATTTCGGAATTCATCATATCTTTTTCGATATTAACTGAGCAAAAGCCTCTCTTTCCGGCAATACCTGTAATGACAAATTTCGACTTCTGACAGGTGCTCTCCACAATCCAGGTACCACTGTTGTCCGGTTCGTTGGTGTTGCGGATATTGATCGGGATACCTTCGCTTCTGACCGGGAAAATTGCCTCTTCATGCAGCACGGACGCGCCCATATAGGAAAGCTCGCGCAGTTCTCTGTAAGTGATCGTCTCGATCTTTTCCGGGTTCGGGATGATATTCGGGTCTGCAATCAAAAAGCCGGATACGTCCGTCCAGTTTTCGTAAACATCCGCATGAACCGCCTTTGCAACGATCGAACCGGTGATATCGGAGCCGCCTCTGGAGAACGTGCGAATGCTTCCGTCCGGATTTGCGCCATAAAAGCCCGGCACAACCGCGTTTTCCATGTTCTGAAGGCGTTCGCCAAGTACCTCGTTGGTCTTTACTGCATCGAATTCGCCATTTTCCTTAAAAAATACGACCTGTGCCGCATCGACAAATTCATATCCCAAATAAGCCGCCATTACGATACCGTTTAAATACTCTCCGCGGGATGCCGCATAATCCTTTCCGGCATGAGCGCGGAAGTTTTTTTCGATAACAGCAAACTCGTCTGCCAGAGACAACGTCAGGGACAGACCGTCAATGATCTCCTGATAGCGTTCCTCGATCTGGTGCAGGTTTTCAGAAAAATCTTCGTCCTGCTCCGCCAGCGCGTAACAGCCATACAGCATATCCGTTACCTTTGTGTCCTTACGGAACCGTTTGCCCGGTGCGCTCGGTACAACGTATCTTCTGGATGCTTCTGCATGGACGATTTCCGCGACCTTTTTAAACTGCTGTGCGCTCGCAAGGGAACTGCCCCCGAATTTTACTACTTTTCTCATGGTCTCTGTATTCTCCTGTCTTTTTTCAGTCCTTGATTCTGATCTTTTTCACAAATCCGAAGATCTGCTCCCGGCATTTCTCAAACTCTGCTTCCTGCATGGATTCTGTCACAAAAGCGAATTCCTCCAAAGCGCTGTCCAAAACGACCGGCACTACGGCTCCGAATACCTTTTCGACATCCGCCCGGGCTTTCTTTAACACCCGGACAAAGAAGCGTCCCTCCTGACTGTCAAAGTCGGCGACTTTTGCCTCGCCCTCTTCCCACAGGCATCCGACTGTTTTCTGTAGATGTCTCGCGCATTCCACCACATCGGCGACTACCGCACTCGCAGTCGGCAGCTTTCCGGCGCCGCGTCCGTAAAACATCGTATCGCCCAGCGTATTGCCGCATACCGCCACGGCGTTGAACACATCGTTGACACCGGCAAGGGCATTTTCTTTTTTCAGAAGGTACGGCGCGACGGATATCTGATAGCCATCCTCCGTCTCCCGGCTGACCGCCAGAAGCTTGATTGTCGCATCCAGCTTCTTTGCATAGGCAAAATCTGTCGGATCGATTCCGGTGATGCCCTCCGTATGGATTTTGTGGAAATCAACGGTCTTTCCCGCTACGAGGGAGGTCAGAATCGCAATTTTGCGGCACGCATCGTAGCCTTCCACGTCTGCTTCCGGATTGCGCTCCGCATAGCCCAGTGCCTGCGCCTGACCAAGGGCTTCTTCAAACAACATGCCCTCCTGTTCCATCTTTGTTAAAATATAATTCGTCGTTCCATTTAAAATACCGGAAACTTCCACAATCCGCTCCGCCGTCAGGCAGTCGTTAATTGGACGAATGATCGGAATACCGCCGCCTACGCTCGCCTCAAAAAAGTAATTGCAGCGATTCTCCCGCGCCAGCCGAAGAAGCTCTGCGCCGTGATTTGCAACCAGCTCCTTATTCGAAGTGCATACGCTCTTTCCGGCTTCCAATGCACGCCTGGAAAACGTGTATGCCGGTTCGTTTCCGCCCATCGTCTCGCAGACAATCGAAATCTCCGGGTCCTGTAAAATAACTTCTATATCATGTACGACTTTTGTCTCATTCGGATCTCCGGGAAAATTCCTCAGATCCAGAATATATTTCACTTCAATCGGATTACCGGCACGCTTTGCAATCAGCTCCTGATTGCAGGAAAGCACTTCAGCCACGCCGCTTCCCACTGTACCATATCCTAATATCGCTGCTTTTACCATGCTTTGCTGTTCTCCGTTTTCTATTCTTTCGCCAGAATCTTTACGCTGTGCACGCCTGTCCGCTTCTCCATCGCATCCAGCATTTCCGAAATGTCCTTTGTCGTCTGAAGAACCTGTACGCTGATACTCAGCGTCGCAACGCCATTGATCGGAATACTCTGATGAATCGTCAGAATATTTGCACCAAATTGTGCAATGACCTGAAGCACATCCGACAGAAGTCCCGGTTCGTCCTCGATCTGCATCGAAAGCGTTACAGTTTTTCCCTGGGTACTGTCGTGGAACGGAAAAATATCATCCTTATATTTGTAAAAAGAGCTTCTGCTGATACCAACCGCATCTACTGCATCCTGAATGGTGGGCAGCTTTCCTGACTCCAACAGCCGTTTCGCTTCCACAACCTTCAATAATACCTCCGGTACCGCTTTTTTTGTCACCACAAAATATTTGGTAGGCTCTGTCATAATATCGCTCCCTTTATGTTCTTATGTCGCACACACTTGTGCGCCATTGAGGGATATTCTAACATAGCCTACCAAATTACGCAAGAACTATTTTTATCCGATTCTCGCCCGTTTGCGCTGTCGCTTGCCTGTCTGGAAACGATATGCGCCTACGACGTCGTAATAATAAACCGCCGCATACATCACAGCGCCCATAATAAACGCCATCAAAACGTCGAACATCGAATGCTGTTTGATAAACATCGTGGATAAAATGATCGAAACACAGAGAATCAGGGAGCCTCTGCGTACCCACTTTTTGCCGGAGAGCGTTTCATTGTTCATCACCGCAAAATGCGCTCCGAGGGAATTATATACATGAATACTTGGGAACAGGTTGGTCGGCGTATCCGTCTGCCAAAGCTGACTCACCAGAACCGTAAATACATTGTGGCGCGGCATGGTGTGAAGCCGCAGATGCTGAATATTCGGAATAAACGTCGAAATCACCAGAAAAATCAGCATTCCCGTGCACAGAAAAACTGCACATCTGTCATAGTTGCGCCGATCCTTGAAAAACAGATACCCGAGCACCGCTGGTACATAAGCAAACCAGAGCAGGTAAGGCACGACAAAATATTCACAGAACGGTATATAATCATCAATGTTCATATGCACTACCATATACTGCACATTGGTGCGGTGCTCCAGCAAATAAAACCACAGAACGTAGATCACACCGAAGATTGCCAACGGTATGATATGCTTATACTTCTCATAATAGCGTTTCATTGCTCTCCTCTTTCGCTGCCGGGCAGCGATTCCATCCTCACGAAAAACAGCGTTTCTTCTATTTTTATACGTTTTATACAATCGTTATACGATAAACCGAATCTTCTGTTTTTCTACTGTCAGTTCAATTCTGTCGAGCTTTCCCGGGATCTCTCCGTCTGTCTGCACCCAGCAGGGCGTCGACGTACGAATTTCAATCCGGGAGGCACGATACTGATCCACGCCTTTAAATCCTCCGTGCTTTCCCTTCCATGCAAAAGGGATAATGATCGGGAATTTCCATCTCGGCACGTTATTGACCACGCACAGGTCGAGCAGCCCGTCCTGATCATCTGCCTTCGGACAAAAGCAAAAGCCGCCGCCCTCGTAACGGTGAATCATTCCCGCCGCAAATAAAAGCTTTCCTGCTTTGATGATCTCCCGGCCGTCCAGGCGAATCGATGCCCTGCAATACTGCAGCGTCAGCATCTGCTTCAAGCCGATCCCAAGATACGTCAGCTTGCCGAGCCCGAATTTGTTTAACGCGTCCTTCATCGGGGAATCGAGCGCCTCCTGACAAACCGCTGCATCATATCCTATGCCGCAGCTGACCAGAAAATACCTTTTTTGCGTTTTTCCATCAGCATTCCATGTGACGCATCCAAGATCCATCCGATGCTCTGTGCCGCCATCCAGCAGTTTTTTCATCAGAGGCCTGATGTCGTGTCCAATCTTAAGATCCCGCGCCAGATCGTTACTCGAACCGGTCGGGATATAACCGAGCCGAACCTGTTCGAAATGCTGCATCCCCTGTATGGCTTCATTGAGCGTTCCGTCTCCGCCGAGCACAATTAAAAACCGTTCCGCTCCTTCGGAAACATTCGTCAGCCGTTTTGCCAGCTGCCTGACATCGCCGCGCTTTTCCGAAAAATAAACCTCATAAGGAATACTGCGCTCCTGCAAAACTGCTTCCGCCTGTTTCCAGAGCCCATAGCCCTCTCCTGAGTGGGCTGCAGGATTTACAATAAACAATAATGGAAGCCTGCCGTCCCCATATTCACATTCACAGTACATTTAGAACCCTTATCCTTTGTTTTTCCTAACCTTATCTTTACTAAGTCTGTATTTTATCCACAAATATTTCCAAAGTCAATACAGGGCAAAAAGAATTCGTAAAAAATTAAGGAAAAGATAAAAAAGAATCCTGCGAAGCAGGATTCTCCGCCTGCGGCGGGTCGCGCAAGCGACATTCTTCCATTCCGCTGCAGTGCGATCCGCGCGGAGCGGTTTTATCGTATGGAAACAAAGTTTCCTATACGATAAAACCGCCGGGGCTTTCGAAAAAGCCGCCGGCGGTCTGTATCGGCTGCAAGCTGCAGCGTCGGATTATTTTACTGTGATTGCTGTGATGTGGGGATTTACGCCCTCATACCAGTACAGGAAGCCTTCTGCATCGATGGTGTCACCGATCTGCAGATTTTTAACAGCCTTGTAAACATCGCTGTCCTTGTCACACAGATAAGACTCAACCAGGAAGGTGTAGGTTTCGCCGTTGCTGGAAACGTTGAAGTACAGGTCGTCGCCCTCAGAACCGGAGCCGTCCCAGTTGTACAGATAGGGAACATCGTTGCCGTCTGCATCCTGACCAGCCGCTTCTACAGTCAGATCCGTAAAGGTAACATGCTGGTTCTGATGATCGATCAGCTCGTCTGTGCCAAGCAGGTCAGTAACATCAACTGCAGGAGCGATATATTCGTCTGCGCCCTCTACGAACTCAAAGGTTGCATCCATCAGCTCAACTTCGCCGGACCACTCGGATTTGTAACCGGTTACGCGGATTTTTACGCCGGGAACGAGCTTTTCATAATCTTCTTCGGAACAAGCCATGTCATACAGGAAGTATGCGCCGTCCTTGTCCTGTGTATAAACAGTAGCCTTGTCTTCCCACCAGGACTGTTTTGCCTGAACGTAGCTCTCGATGGTCACTTCGCTGTCCAGATCTGCTGCAACATAATCTGCATAGGATAAAACTTCGCCTGCTGCTTCTTCTGCTGCAGTGCTTTCCTCTGTGCTCTCAGTTGCGGTCTCTTCTGCTGCAGTGCTTTCAACAGTCTCTACTGCAGTGCTCTCAGCTGCTGTCTCTGTGGTTTCTGCTGCCTGTCCGCAGCCAACCATTGCTGCAGTCATGGAAACGGTCAGAACCATTGCCAGTAATTTTTTCATCTTTCTTCTCCTTTGTCTCCAGGACGTTTCCCGTCCCATGGAAAACCATTTTTGCTTAAACACTCGTAACTGTTCAGTACCCTCACAGTTACGCGCAAAAATCCATTCCAAATCGGCTATGCCGATAGGATTTTTGCCTTCTAGTCCAAGTTTTCTTACGGTCAGCGCAGTAAATGCGCAGACCTACTGAACAGTTACCGAACAGGTAACATTATAATAATTTTGCAGAATCCTTTTGCAGCGTTTTCATGTCCGCATGGACGCTCTTCCGGACGATAAAAAAGCAGATGACCTGCATGAGAATCGTCAGAATCCAGGACACCGGATAGGATAGGAACAAGATATCCAGAGAACGGTGATACGGGAAAATCCAGAAAATCCAGACAATTCGCGTTCCGACAGTTCCTATAATCGATAAAATCATGGGCACGGCAGAACGTCCCATCCCGCGCAGCGCGCCCGGAATCAGATCCATAATTCCGCATAAAAAGTACGTCACGGTCGTAAAGCTCAGAATCTCAACACCGCACGAAATAACCGCAGAACTCTCCGTATAGATCCGCAGAAGCTGTGGTCCGAAAAACCATGCACAGCAGCCCATGGTCAGGGAAAACGCACAGGATAAAATCAGACAGTCGATTAAAACGCGGTCCATCCGCTTCGTTTTTCCCGCGCCGTAATTCTGGCTGGTAAAGCTCATGCACGCCTGCGTCACAGAGTTGACTGAAGTGTATAAAAATCCGAAGATATTGTTCGCCGCAGTGTATCCTGCCATTGCAACCGAGCCAAAGGAATTCACGGAGGACTGCAGCAGGACGTTGGAAAAGTTGATGACGGTGCTCTGAATTCCTGCCGGGATTCCGACCTGGAAAATCTGGAGGACATAGATGCTCTTGAGCCCCAGCTTCGAAAAACGGAATTGATAACAGCCCTGCGTCCGATACAGGCAGCTCAAAACCATCATACAGGAAAGCAGCTGGGAAATGACGGTTGCAATCGCAACGCCCTCTACCGCCATATGGAAGCAGATAACCAAAATCATATTTAAGCCTGCATTGACCAGTCCGGACACAACTAAAAATAACAGCGGACGTTTTGTATCCCCCACTGCCCTTAAAATAGCCGCACCATAGTTATAAAGCATGAAAAACGGCATGCCGATAAAATAAATTTTCATATAGAGGGCTGCCAGATCGATGACGTCGTCCGGCGTCCCCATCCATTCGAGGGCTGTCCTGGAAAAGAAGAGTCCGGCAAATGCCATCAAAATTCCGCTGATCAAAGCGAGCGTCAGGGAGCTATGCACCGTTTCCGACATTTCCCGCTCCTTCCCGGCCGCATAATAGCGGGCGGCAAGAACATTGGAGCCTAAGGAAATGCCGATAAAAAGGTTGGTAAATACATTGATGAGGGCGGTTGTAGAACCGACTGCCGCCAATGATTCGCTTCCGGCAAAGCGGCCGACTACAATAATGTCGACCGCATTGAACATCAGCTGTAAAATACCGGAAAGCATTAACGGAATGGAGAAGGAAATCAGCTTGTCCATCAGCGTTCCGTTGCACATATCGATTTCAAAGCTTTTTGTCTGTTTCATTTTGTTTCTTCCACCCTGTGCCCCGTGTAATAAAAGCCGTGGCACTCTTCCAGCTTCACCGGTACGATCTGCCCGATCAGGTCAGCACTTCCTGGAAAATGTACAATCGTGTTATTGGACAGCCTTCCGGTGACGAGAGAAGCATCCTGTTCGTTTACTTCTTCCACAAGGGCAGTAAGGGTCTGGCCCTGCAGGCGTGCGACCTGTTTGCGTGCAGTTTCCTGAACTGCCTCCAGCACACGGTCAAAGCCCGCGTGAACCTCTTCTTCCGGAACCTGCTCCATCGCCGCTGCCGGGGTTCCGGTCCGGACAGAATAGATAAAGGTAAACGCGTTGTCGAAACCAACCTTACGGATCACGTCGATGGTATCCTCCACGTCCTCTGCTGTTTCTCCCGGGAAGCCGACCATGATATCTGTCGTCAGCGAAATATCGGGGATTTCGCGGCGGATTTTGGCTGCAAGCTCCAGATACTGTTCTTTCGTATAACGGCGGTTCATCGCCTTTAAAATCTTCGTAGAGCCGGACTGCAGCGGAAGGTGCAGATGTCTGCAGATCTTATCCGAGTTTTTCATGACCTCAATCAGCTCGTCGGAAAGATCCTTCGGATGGGACGTCATGAAGCGGATGCGCTTGATTTTATCGATTTTTTCTACTTCCTGCAAAAGCTGTGCAAAGGTAATGGGCTCTTCCAGATTTTTACCGTAAGAATTTACATTCTGTCCCAGCAGCATGATCTCTACAACGCCGTCTGCCACCAGACCCTCGATCTCCCGGATGATATCCTTCGGATTACGGCTTCGCTCTCTGCCGCGGACATAGGGGACAATACAATAGCTGCAGAAATTATTGCAGCCGAACATAATATTGATACCTGATTTGAAAGAATACTTTCTCTCCACCGGCAGATCTTCCACGATCTTGTCCGTATCCTTCCAGATATCAATGACCATTCCCTCATTTTCAAACAGGGAGCATAACAGCTCTGCGAATTTGAAAATATTATGAGTTCCGAAGATCAGATCCACGAAGCGGTAACTGTTTTTAATCTTCTCGATCACGGTGGGTTCCTGCATCATACAGCCGCACAGTGCGATCTTCATATGAGGATTTTTCCTTTTATAGCCGTTTAACACTCCCAGTCTTCCATAGACACGCTGGTTGGCGTTATCTCTCACCGTACAGGTATTATAGATCACAAAGTCCGCATTCTCATCTTCAATGATCTCATAGCCGACTTTTTCCAGGATTCCCACCAGTTTTTCCGAATCCCTGGCATTCATCTGACATCCGAAAGTAGTCACACAGCAGGTAGGCCTTCTGCCCAGTTCTTCTCCAAGCTTTGCCACATGACCGGAGGCTTTCTCCATAAAATAATACTGTCTGTCGGTTTCGTTCATTTGTGTTACATTTGTCATATAAAAAATATTGCCTTTCTAAATATCTGTATCTATTATCTGTCTGCGTATTTTGCTGCAATGGCGATCAATAGTCCGGTCGTTTTTTCCATGGATTGTACCCAGGCATACTCATATCTGCCGTGATAATTTTCTCCGCCGGTGCACAGGTTCGGGCAGGGCAGTCCCATGAAGGACAGTCTGGCGCCGTCGGTACCGCCGCGGATGGGAGATACTTTGGGCTCGATCCCCAGTTCTTCCATGGCAGCTTTCGCGTTATCGATCAGGTGCATATGCTGCTCCATGATCTCCCGCATGTTATAGTAAGAATCTTTCATATCCACTATAGCGGTGCCTTCCCCATACTTCCTGTTCAGGAAATCCGCACAGGACAAAAACAGCTCTTTTTTCTGTTCAAACAGCTGTCTGTTATGATCACGGATAATATAGTCCGCAGTAACTTCCTCCACATTGCCGCTTATAGCATCCAGATGGAAGAAGCCCTCATAGCCTTCGGTATACATTGGATTCTGCTCTACCGGCAGCAGCTTCTGGAACTCCTGCGCGATCAGAATGGCATTTTTCATTTTGCCTTTGGCGGAACCGGGATGCACACTTCTGCCATATACATGAAGCTTTGCCCCGGCGGCATTAAAATTCTCATATTCCAGTTCGCCCAGTGCACCACCGTCTACGGTATACGCATAATCTGCACCAAACAGTTTCACATCAAAATGATCCGCTCCGGCACCGACTTCCTCATCCGGGGTGAAACCAATGCGGATCTTGCCGTGCTTTTTCTCAGGATGATTTAACAAGTCTTCCGCCATGGTCATGATCTCAGCAACACCTGCTTTGTCATCTGCGCCAAGCAGCGTTGTTCCGTCTGTCACGATCAGATCTTTTCCCACATAATTTAACAGCTCCGGGAAATCCGCTGTCTTCATGACGATGTTCTCTGCTGCATTCAGTACGATATCTTTTCCGTCATAATGCTCTACGATCCGGGGCTTCACATTGGTATCCGTCACCGCAGGCGATGTATCCATATGGGCAATAAATCCCAGTACCGGTGCATTTTCGCAGCCTGCGGATGCAGGAACGGTGGCATAGACATAACAGTGCTCCCGATCATAAGTGATCTCTGTGGCGCCCATAGCTTCCAGTTCACTGACAAGCAGACCTGCCAGGTCATGCTGCTTCATGGTGCTGGGGATCGTAGTGCTTTCTTCACTGGACTGGGTATCGATCTTCACATATCGCAAAAAATTCTCTATCGTCTTAGGCATAATCTCACTCCTAACGTTTCAACACAAATACAACTTATCCGGGCATGTTCTTCTCTCAAATTCGAATAGCCATATCTTATTTATCATATCATGGTGTCGGCAACCCTTCAATCATTAATTTCAAATTTTATATTTCTCGGAAATTATATTTCTTGGAAATTATATTTCCGTATTTCCCGACAGATCCCTCTTGACAGCGTCAATACCGCCAGCAGATTCGGTACTGCCATCAGTCCGTTACAAATATCCGAAAAATCCCACACTGCTTCCAGCGAGCAGACCGCTCCCAAAAAAGTGACCAGTCCATAGCCCAGGCGATACCACTGGGTTCGGTCACAGCCGCCCGTCAGATACTCAAAAGCTTTCTCCCCCTGATATTCCCAGGCGATAATCGTGGCAAATGCAAACAGTACAATGGAGATTGTGAGCATCCATTCCCCTGTTCTGCCGAAAGTATCTGAAAAAACAGCGATCATGAGGGCTGTACCGTTCAGGACTTCTCCCCGG
>ERZ773185.2781-NODE-2781-length-10871-cov-3.370839_pt1 | contig 10871 bp, 8 predicted proteins | sample MGYA00580531_ERZ773185 | MGnify/ENA primary metagenome ERZ773185 (study PRJEB29015, sample SAMEA2737799) | human gut metagenome | biome: human gut; feature: human-associated habitat; material: faeces | place: China | collected 2012 ...
CCCGGCGTGGAAGCGGCCTGCGTCGATTTCGACATGAAGACTCTCAGCCCCACGTATCATCTGCTCGTCGGCATCCCCGGCCAGAGCAACGCCCTGGCGATCGCCCGACGCTACGGCATGCCGCCCGGCATCGTCAAGCGGGCCGAAGAATGTCTGAGTTCCGACGAACTGAACGTCGAGCGCCTGATCGGCCAGCTGCAGGAAAAACGCCTGGCCGTCGAGAAGCTCTCGCGCGAACTGGCGCAGGAAAAACAGCGGCTCGACGCCGAAAGGAAAAAACTTCAGCAGAGCCGTTCCGAGACCGAACGGAAACGGGACGAAATGATCCTGAAAGCGGAGCGCGAATCGCAAAAAGTCCTCGACGACGCCGAGGCGAAAGCCCGAACGCTGCTCAAATCGCTGGAGGGCGCGGCCCGCTCGGCCGGGCACCGCGAGATGGCCCGGCAGAAAACGCAGATCGACAAGACCCGCGACACGTCGTCCGTGCGCCAGAACGCCATCGAAGTGCGCCGCGCGCCCCCTGCGCCCCGACTGGCGGTCGGCTCGTCCGTGAAGCTCAGCGACAGCAGCGTCAAAGGCGAGATTGTGGCCATCGACGGCAAGAACGCCGAAGTGCAGGCCGGCGCCATGCGCATCACCGTGCCGCTGGCGAAGTTGACGCCGACATCCGCGCCAAGATCGCCAGCTTCTGCGACGTGGAGCCGGGCTGCGTCTTCGAGAACTCCGACTGCCCCTCCATCTACGACGTCCCGGCCCACCTCGCCGAGCAGGGCTTTGACACCAAGGTCTGCGAGCGCCTGGGCCTCGACCCGCGCGAGAGCGACATGAGCGGCTGGTACAAGTTCACCAACGCCATGCACGCCGCCAACAAGAAGGACGACGTCACCAAGATCTGCGTCGTCGGCAAGTACACGCAGCTGCCCGACGCCTACCTCTCCATCATCGAGGCCCTTCACCACTCCGGCGTCTACTACGGCCGCCACATGGACATCGAGCTCATCGACGGCGAGGAGCTCACCGAGGACAACATCGAGGAGGTCCTCGGCGGCGCGGACGGCATCCTGGTGCCCGGCGGCTTTGGCCTGCGTGGCATCGAGGGCAAGATCGCGGCCGCCCACCGCGCCCGCACGCTCAAGATCCCGTACCTGGGCGTCTGCCTGGGCCTGCAGGTGGCCGTCTGCGAGTTTGCCCGCAACGTGGCCGACATGCCCGGCGCCAGCTCCACCGAGTTCGTGCCGGACTGCGCCTACCCCGTCATCGACCTCATGCCCGACCAGGAGGACGTCACCGACAAGGGCGGCACCATGCGCCTGGGCGCCTACCCCTGCAAGGTCAAGGCCGGCACGCTGGCCGAGGAGGCCTACGGCGAGTCCCTGGTCTACGAGCGTCACCGTCACCGCTTTGAGGTCAACAACGCCTTCCGCGACCAGCTGACCCGCGCCGGCCTGGTCATCTCCGGCCTCTCCCCGGACGAGCGCCTGGTCGAGATGGTCGAGCTTCCCGAGGACGTCCACCCGTGGTTCGTGGCCTCCCAGGCCCACCCCGAGTTCAAGAGCCGCCCGACCAAGCCCGCGCCGCTCTTCCGCGAGTTCGTCCGCGCGTCCATCGCCCGCCACGAGGGCTGCGACCGCCACGAGGTCGAGCCGGAGGCCTAGCCTGGGTTTCTCGCTTGCTGTAACGTTGGGCCGGGTCCTGGCATCGCGCCGGGACCCGGCCCTTTTCGGATGATACGAAGGGACAGTCCCTTCGTATCATCCTGCGGTAGATGGCGGGCCGATAGTCCGACCAGGGGGAGGAAACATGGACCTTGCGGGCGCACTCGGCGAGTACCTCGACTACCTCGCCGTCGAGCGGGGGAGCTCCCCCAATACCGTGGCCGCCTACCGGCGCGACCTGACCCGCTACCTGGACTGGCTTGCGGCCGAGAAGATCGTGGAGCCGGCCGACGTCACGCGGCCCGACGTGGAGCGCCACCTGGGGGCGCTCGCGGAGGTGGGGCTCTCTCCCGCCTCGCTTGAGCGCGCGGCCTCGGCCATCAAGGGCTTCCACCGCTTCATGGTGTTGGAGGGCGTCTGCGACGAGCTCCCCACGGCGGACATGCCGCTGCCGGCCAAGCCCTCGCGCCTGCCGGACGTGCTCTCGCGCGAGCAGGCGGCCGCCCTCCTGGACCAGTCCTTCCCCCAGACGCCCGCGGGCCTGCGCGACCGGGCCGTCCTTGAGGTCCTCTACGGCTGCGGCCTGCGCGCGAGCGAGCTCTGCGGCCTCGACCGCCGCGCCGTCCTGCTCGACGAGGAGCTGCTGCGCGTCTTTGGCAAGGGCAGCAAGGAGCGGCTCGTGCCCATCCTGGGGACGGCCGCCGCATCCCTGCGGGCCTACCTGGAGGAGGGGAGAGGGGCGCTCGTGGGGCGCATGCCCACGCCGGCGGTCTTCCTCAACGTCCATGGCGGACGCCTTTCTCGCCAGTCCGTGCACGCCATCTGCGAGAAGTACGGCCGCGTGGCGGGCATCAAGGGGCTGCACCCCCACACCCTGCGCCACAGCTTTGCCACGCACCTCCTGGAGGGCGGGGCGGACCTCAGGGCCGTGCAGGAGCTGCTGGGGCACGCCGACATCTCAACCACCCAGCTCTACACCCACCTGGACCGCTCCCACATCCGCCGCGTCTACCTCGCGGCCCATCCCCGCGCCCACCTCGGCGAGTAGCCTCTGGGGCGGCGCACCACCGGGTGTGGGACGACGCCCCACACCTTGCCACACCACATGTGGGACGGCGCCCCACCGGTCCGGACGGGCCCGCGCGACGCCCCAGAGAAGCCCCTGGCCGCGCTTTGGCTGACCAGGGACTTCTCGTCAAATCGGCGACAAACGCATGTATCTACCTGCGGATTCATGGGTTCATCACAATTGCCTGCGCACTTGTGGACGCCTTGTGCGCGGCTTTGGTGCAAACGGGCGTTCGCTCCCCAAGATGTTGGGTCGCTTCGGTCCAGCCGACTCCCTTCTGCGGCCCAAAGGACGCCTTCTGTGTCGCAAGGTGTTTTTTAGTGTGGCGAGGTGTGGCAAATGACGTATAGTGATTCCACGCTCCAATCGGGGGCTCGTCCAGATACGTCCTGAGGGGAGGGTGACATGCTCACTGGCGCTTATCCGATGTCCGTGGATGCCAAGGGCCGCGTCACGCTTCCCGCTGTGTTCCGCAAGCAGCTGGTCGACGAGACCAACAAGACCATTCTGCTCGTACCCTTCGATGGCTGCGTGAACGGCTTCACCCGCGAGGGCTTCAAGGCGTGGGTCGACGGGCTCTTTGAGTACGGAGACCACCACTTTGACCCCCGCAACCGCAAGGACGTCATGCTCAAGCGCGGCCTCATGGGCAGCGCCGTGGAGATCGACGTCGACTCCGCCGGACGCGTCGCGCTCGGCAAGCTCGACGTCAAGCCCGGCACGCGCGAGAAGCTCGGCCTTGTGGCTGACGTCACGGTCGTGGGTGCTGACGACCACTTCGAGGTCTGGAACACCGAGGAGTGGAACAGGCAGCAGGCCGACTTCGAGATGGACCTCGAGTCGCTCCTGTACCACGACTAGGAAGGGCGGGTGAGCACCTTGACAGGCGAATATCGGCACGTACCCGTGATGCTCGAGGAGGTCCTCAGAGAGCTCGACCCAAAGCCGGGAGAGGTGGTCTGCGACTGCACCCTCGGTGGGGCCGGACACTCCGTGGAGCTCGCCAGGAGGGTGGCCCCAGACGGCCTCTCGATTGGCATCGACCAGGACGACATGGCCCTTGCGGCGGCAACCGAGCGCTTCTCGCGCGAGGTGCCGGAGGCGGACTTCCTTCCGCTCAAGGGCAACTTCGGAGACCTCGACCGCCTGCTCGTCGAGGCGGAGGTCCCCGGCGTGGACTGCTTCCTCTTCGATCTGGGCGTCTCTTCGCCCCAGCTTGACATCCCAGAGAGGGGCTTCTCGTACCACGAGGATGCCCCGTTGGACATGCGCATGGATTCGGGGAACAATACCCTAACCGCACAAGAGGTCGTAAACACCTACAACGAAGCTGACCTCACCCGAATCCTCCGCGTATACGGCGACGAGCGCTTTGCGAGCAAGATCGCCCGGAGGATCTGCGAGACGAGGGCCAAGGCCCCCATTGAGACCACCCTCCAGCTCGTCGACGTCATCAAGGCGGCCATCCCGGCTGCCAAGAGGAGAAGCGGCGGGCACCCGGCGAGAAAGACGTTCCAGGCCCTGCGCATCGAGGTCAACCACGAGCTCGAGGTGCTGGACCGGGGCCTCAGGGCCGCCGTCAGGTGGGCCAACCCGGGTGGCAGGATCTGCGTCATCGCCTACCACTCCCTCGAGGACCGCATCGTCAAGCACGTCTTCGCGGAGCTGTCCCAGGGCTGCACCTGCCCACCGGACCTTCCGGTGTGCGTCTGCGGCAACGTGCCGATCGTCAGAGTCAAGACGCGCAAGGCTCTTGTCGCCACCCCTGAGGAGGTCGCTTCCAACCCAAGGTCGAGAAGCGCCCTCACGAGGGTTGCGGTGAAGCTCGATCCCTCGGGGTCAGATTTCTAGGATGCCGGTCGAAAGGCCGTCTTCCATAGCACGGCAAACAGACCAAACATGCACCACCAACGCACTCCAAACGCACCACAACGCAGCACCACCGAAACACTCAACCTAGTTAATCTGCACCCTTAAGGAACGCTCAAGCAACCTTTGAGGAACACTCAACTATCCCTCAAGCTCCCAGCTTCCTGACACCGTTTTGAACGCACATGCAGCGGACCACGCGTCCGCCGGATAGCAGGGAATATCAAATGAGGTACCAGGGCTCGGCCGTCGCAAACGAGGAGTACATCGAGAGGGGATACGCCCTCCCGCAGGAGCGCCCCTCCTTCGAGGTCGTCTCCGGCGGCGGGCTGGACGCCCGCGCCCGCCGCGGCGTGGCCCCGGAGTTTCTCGCCCGCGTCAAGGCAGTCGTCGCCTGCGCCCTGGTCTTCTTCGCCCTTGGCGCCTGCCGCGTCGCCCTCACGTCCGCAGCGGTCGCGGAGCTCCAGGGAAACGCCACCCTCAAGACCCAGATAACCGAGGCCAAGACCACCAACGACAGCCTCATGGTCGAGCGCTCCGCGCTCTCCTCCAACGCCCGCATCAGCCGCATCGCCACCCAGAACCTCGGCATGGTCCTCTCCACCGACACCGAGACCGTGACCATCGGCGCCGCCGACGCCGCCTCCTCTGCCGCCGCCTCCGACGAGGTCGCCGCTCAGGCTGATGGGGATGCTGCGCAGTCCGCGTCCGAGGACGCCTCCGTCCAGGGCGTGGCGTAGACTCTTTCCCCGTGACAAGGAGCAGAGACAGACAGGGCCGCCGCGTGCGGCGTCAGACGGCGGGGGCCTCGTATGACGAGGCCCCTCGCGTCACGTACCGCGCCGGGCGCCGTGGGCCTGGCGGGCAGGGTCCCGCTGGCTTCGACGCCTGCCGCAAGGTGCTGCTGGGCCTTCTCTGCGTCATCGTCGCGGCCGTCGCCCTGCGCCTCTTCTGGCTCCAGGTGATCGACGGCCCGCGCCTTGCCTCCGAGGCGGAGGGCCGCCGCACCAACGTTGTCACGCTGACCGCCCGCCGCGGCACCATCTACGACCGCAACGGCAAGGTCCTCGCCATGAGCGTGGAGTGCCAGACCATCTACGCAAACCCCAAGGTCGTGGAGAACGCCTCCGCCGTGGCGCAGGTGCTCGCCCAGAACCTGGGAGGCGTGGCCTCCGACTACGTGGGCGACCTCACCGCCGACACCACCTTCCGCTACATCAAGCGCCAGGTGGACCAGGACGTCGCCGACAAGATCAAGCAGGAGCTCTCCGACCAGGGCCTCGCGGGCATCTACTACCTCAAGGACTCCAAGCGCGTCTACCCCTACGGCAGCACCGGAGCGCAGATCCTGGGCTTCGTGGGCAGCGAGGGCACCGGCCTCTCGGGCCTGGAGTACTACTACAACGACATTCTCACCGGCACCGACGGCCAGATGATCATGGAGACCGGCCTGGGCGGCACGCCCATCGCCGGGGGCACCTCCGAGGTCACCGAGGCCCAGAACGGCACCGACATCATGCTCTCCATCGACATCGACCTCCAGGAGGAGGCCGAGAGGATCATCACCGAGGGCGTGGAGACCTACCAGTCCGAGTCTGGCTCGGTCATGGTGAGCGACCCCAAGACCGGCGAGATCTACGCCGCCTGCTCCACGCCGCTGCCGGACTTCTCCAACCTCACCGACTCCTCGTCCCTCGACCTCAAGCTCGTCTCGCAGTCCTACGAGCCGGGCTCGGTCTTCAAGGTCATCACCACGTCCATCGGATACGACCTGGGCCTCTACACGCCCGACACCGTCTACAACGTCCCGGCCCGCTACACGCTGGGCGACAACTACGTCCAGGACGACGACGGCCGCGACTACGCCGAGGACATGACGCTTCGCTACATGCTGCAGCACTCCTCCAACCCCGCCATGGCGCTTCTCGCCAACGACGTCATCGGCCCCAAGCGCTTTGCCGAGGGCGTGGAGAGGTTCTGCATCGGCCAGAAGACCGGCATCGACTTCCCGGGAGAGACGACGGGCATCGTCAAGTCCTACGACGAGTACGACGGGACCACCGCCGGGTACATGGCCTTCGGCCAGTCCGTGGCCATCCCCATGATCCAGATCGTCCGCGCGTTTGCGGCCGTGGGCAACCAAGGCACGCTTACCACGCCCCACTTCCTCATAGCCAAGGCCGGCGAGAAGGTCGACTGGCCCAGCGGCGGCCAGGCCATCTCCTCCGAGGCCTGCAAGCAGGAGATCGACGCCATGCGCGCGGTCATGACGGACGGCACCGGCAAGAACGGCGCCGTGGACGGGTATGACATCGCCGGCAAGACCGGCACGGGCGAGCAGGCAAAGGACGGCTCGGACGGCTATGAGGGCTACTATTACGTGGCCTCGCTGTGCGGCTTTGCAAACGCCGACGACCCCGAGGTCCTTGTCTACACGGGCCTCAACGGAACGTCTCACCTGGCCCTGGGCTCCGCTGCGCACATCTTCCACGACGTCATGCAGCAGTCCGTGGCCATCCTGGGCATCGCGCCCGCCAACTAGCACCAAGGAGAGTGAAGCAAGATGCGCATCAGCACATGCAAGCTCGTGGACGCCACCGGCGCAGCCATCCTCGCAAGGGGCACGGCTGACGTCGCGGGCGAGGTGACCATCGACTCCCGCACGGTCGGGGAGGGCTCCGTCTTCGTGGCCTTCGCCGGCGAGCGCGTGGACGGCAACGCCTACGTGCGCTCCGCCATCGAGGCGGGCGCCGCCCTGGTGGTCGCGAGCGCCGAGGTGTCCGAGGCCGACCTCGAGGCGGCGCGCGGGCGCGGCTGCTGGGTCGTGCGCGCCGAGGGCGACGACTGCGAGGAGTGGATGCTGCGCGCCGCGGCCCTGTGGCGCCGGATGCACCCGGAGTGGGTCGTCGTGGGCGTGACGGGCTCGGTCGGCAAGACCACCACCAAGGACATGCTGCGCTGCGGCATCTCCTCCCAGCGCCGCACGCACGCCACCGCGGGCAACTTCAACAACCTCATCGGCCTGCCGCTGACGGTGCTCTCCGCGCCGGAGGACTCCGAGGTCCTCGTCTGCGAGCTGGGCATGAACCACCCGCACGAGATCGACCGCCTTGCCGCCGCCTGCCAGCCCACGCTGGCCGTCATCACCAACGTCGGCACGAGCCACATCGGGCTTCTGGGCTCGCGGGAGAACATCGCGCGGGCCAAGGCCGAGGTCGTGGGCGGCCTCGTCGACCATGGCGAGCTGCGCCGCACCCTGACCCTCACCAGCGCAAACGACTTCACGCCCTTCATCGCCGACGGCTTTGCCCGCCCGGCCGGCGTGGAGGTGCTCATGGCCGGCTCCCGCGCCGAGGACGACGTGCGCGCCCTCGGCGTGACGCTTTCCGCCGAGGGCTGCGCCACGCTCGCGGCAAGCTGCTCCGACGGCTGGAGCCGCGAGGTCACGCTCTCCGTGCCCGGACGCCAGGTGGTGCCCGACTTCCTGCTGGCCCTCTCCGTCATCTGGAGACTGGGGCTGGACCGCGACCTGGCCTGCGAGGCCATCGAGCGCATGCCCGCCACCCACATGCGCCTTGACGTGCAGACGGCCCCCTCGGGCGCCCGCGTCATCGACGACTCCTACAACGCCGCCCCCAACTCCATGGCGGCCTCCCTTGACGTCCTCGCGCAGATGGCCTGCTCCGGCCGCCGCATCGCGGTCCTGGGCGAGATGGGCGAGCTCGGCGCCGACGAGGGGCGCCTCCACGGCTACGTGGGCGCCTACGCGGCAGCCAAGGGGCTAGACCTGCTGGTCTTCGTCGGCCACGAGCTCGCCGGCCAGATGGCCGAGGCCGCCCGCACGGTCGGCCAGTCCGAGGACGCACTCGAGGTCTTCCCCGACGTGGCGTCGGCCGCGGCCACGCTCGGCCCCATCCTCTCCGAGGGCGACCTCGTCCTCGTCAAGGCATCCCGCGCCGCCGGTCTCGACGGCTTCGTCAAGGAGGTGCTTGCCCAGTGATCGGCAACCCCGCATACCCCACCTACCAGGTCTTCCTGGCGGTCTTCGTCTCTGCCGCCATCACCTGCCTGCTCATGCCGCCCTTCATCAGGCTGATGAAGCACGAGCACCTGGGCCAGCAGGTCAGGGCCGACGGCCCCCAGCGCCACCTCATCAAGCAGGGCACGCCCACCATGGGCGGCGTCGTCATCCTGCTGGGCATCGTGCTCACCTGCGTCCTTCTTGCCAAGTGGACGCCCGACCTGGTCCTTGCCCTTGTCGCCATGCTGGTCACGGGCTCGCTCGGCCTTCTGGACGACATCGAGTCCGTGGCCCACAAGCGCTCCCTGGGCCTCACGCCGCCCCAGAAGATGGCCGGCCTCATCCTCATCTCGGTGACGTTCTGCCTGGTTGCGGTCAACGTCATCGGCATCTCCCCGGAGCTGCGCTTCCCGGGCGGCCTCGTCCTTGACCTGGGCGTGCTCTCCAGTACCCTCACCATCGGCGGCGTCACCTTCACGGTGCCCTGGATCTACCTCGTCTTTGTCTTCTTCCTCATGGCGGGCCTGTCCAACGCCGTCAACCTCACCGACGGCCTCGACGGCCTGGCCGGCGGCTGCACCATGGTGGTCATGCTCGTCATGGCCATGGTCGCCTTCCGCTACCAGGAGATCAACCTCGCCATCTTTGCTGCCTCCATCGCCGGCGCCTGCGTGGGCTTCCTCTGGCACAACTGCTACCCGGCCACCATCTTCATGGGCGACACGGGCTCCCTTGCCCTGGGCGCCGCCTTCGCCGCGCTGGCCATCCTCACCAAGACCGAGGTGACCTCCCTCATCATGGGCGGCCTCTTCATCGCCGAGGCCGTCTCCGTCATCATCCAGGTCGTGAGCTTCAAGGCCACGGGCAAGCGCGTCTTCCTCATGGCCCCCATCCACCACCACTTCGAGAAGAAGGGCTGGGCGGAGACCAAGGTCGTCATCCGCTTCTGGATCGTCTCGGCCGCCTTCGCGGCCCTCGGCTTTGCCCTCTACTTCCAGCTCGGCTAGGAAAGGTCGCACGCATGGCTGCATCTGGCGAGAAGTACCTCGGTGACGTGCTCGTCCTGGGCATGGGCGGGACGGGCGCGGCGGTCTGCCGCTACCTGGCCTCCCTGTGCCCCGGGCGCGTGTCGTCGGTGACCCTCTACGGGGGTGCCTCCTCCAGGGAGGGCGACCTCTCCCGCGAGCTCGAGGCCGCGGGCGTGAGGTGCGTCCTGGGCACCGAGGACGTGGCCGGCAGCTATGACCTGGCCGTGGCCTCCCCGGGAATCTCGGAGTTCTCCGCGTTCTTCTCCGCGGCGCGCGCGTGCGCCAGGGAGGTCATTGGCGAGCCCGAGTTTGCCTTCCGCGAGAGCCCCGAGCGCTGGGTGGCCATCACGGGCACCAACGGAAAGACCACAACCACCTCGCTCACCACGCACCTGCTGCAGGTCGCGGGCATGGGTGCCGAGGCCGTGGGCAACATCGGCACCATCATCACCGGCGAGCTTGCCGCCCGCCCGGCCGACGGCTGGCTTGTGGCGGAGCTCTCCAGCTTCCAGCTGGCCACCACCAGGCTGCTCCACCCCCGCGTGGCGACGCTTCTGAACGTGACGCCCGACCACGTGGAGTGGCACGGCTCCCTCGAGGCCTACGCCGCCGCCAAGGAGAAGGTCTTCGCCAACCTGGGCGAGGGCGACCTCGCCATCGTGAGCGTGGACGACGACTGGTGCCGCGCGGTGCGCGACCGCCTTCTCGCCCGCGGCGTGGCCACCTGCGAGCTCTCCGTAGAGGGCGAGCCCGCCTCCGCCGACGCCGCCTTCGTGCGCGACGGCATGCTCGTCGTCCGCGCGTCCGGCGTTGAGCACGAGCTCCTGGCCGCAGACACCCTCAAGATCCGCGGCCGCCACAACTGGGAGAACGCCCTAGCCGCCGCCGCGTGCGCGCTGCACCTGGGAGCCTCCGACGAGGCACTGGCGCACGGCCTTGCCGACTTCAACCCCATCGAGCACCGCATCGAGCCCTGCGGCAGCCACGCGGGCGTCCACTTTGTCAACGACTCCAAGGCCACCAACACCGACTCCGTGGAGAAGGCCCTCACCGCCTTCGGGGCCGGCTCCATCGTGGTCATGCTGGGCGGGCACGACAAGATGACCGACCTCGTCAGCCTCGCCGCGGCCGTGTGCGGCACCTGCCGCGCCGCCGTCTGCTTTGGCGCGGCGGGCGAGCGCATCGCCCGCTCCGTCGAGGAGGCCCGCAGGGCCACGGGCTCTGCCGTC
>ERZ773185.2785-NODE-2785-length-10863-cov-3.592246_pt1 | contig 10863 bp, 11 predicted proteins | sample MGYA00580531_ERZ773185 | MGnify/ENA primary metagenome ERZ773185 (study PRJEB29015, sample SAMEA2737799) | human gut metagenome | biome: human gut; feature: human-associated habitat; material: faeces | place: China | collected 2012 ...
TTAACCTTCATTTGATGTTGAATTGAACATATCAAAATCAGGCAATTACACAAATATATGTACAGGCTCGCACCTGGGCTTGCCTGACTGACCGCAGGCCGGCGACGACAAGGTGGAAAAGTTCGGCGTGTGGCTCTGGCGGCAACGATCCCGCGAAGGGCGGACGGTGCTTGAGCTGTTGAACGTAAGCATGCGGGCAAACCATCTTGCGCGACTATGCCGGATGCCACCTATGCGGCAGCAGCTCTGCAATCTCACTAGCTCGCTGCGTCGGCAACCGTCTCAGCACATCCTTGAGATAGGCATACGGATCGTGCCCATTATTACGGGCCGACTGGATCAAACTCATGATCGCAGCAGCGCGCTTGAGCATGCGAACCCGCGCCGAGCATTTGAGAAGGCAACGGGATGAACGCTGGCTGGATAGCCGTGGTTTTCTGGGTAAGCTGGCGAATCCATTTGTGGACGAGGTTGGCATTGAGGCTGTAGCCCAAGGCGATGTTTGCGATGGAGGCACCGGGTTCAGAACACTCCTGAATGACCTGGGCCTTGAAAGATTTGCTGTAGGTACGGCGCTGAGGGCGCATGGAAAATCCGCTTGATGGGCCATGGCCTTCGGCGGCGGTGTCGGGAAGGTGTGTTGGCCGGACGGATACTGTTGAACTACGTTGTCTGGGGCAACGGAAGTGTTTCGGCCCGACTCTGGAACGCGATCCGCAGCGACGACTGGGCAATTCCGCACGTTGGCCTGAGCAGCCTCGGGGAAATCGTCGGCTGGGCGCGCCCAGACGAGTTTCCGCCAAGGAACATGCGCACGAGCAAGGGGCTGCGGGCGCTCGGTTATAACGTGAGGATCGGTGTTTGATCGAGGCGCCTGTGGCACACGCAGGCTGAGGAGCCAGGCGCTGTCCATTGCCTGATCAGGCCGCCCCCCTGTGCCTTGCCTGAGCAGTTGACCTGCATCAATGGGGCGGGAGAACGCTGCACATTGACTCTTGACTCTTGACTCTTGAAGTTTTTCATAGCAGGTCTAGTATTACAAAGTATTGCAAGGATTTCCTTGGCCGGAACCGCAAAGCGACGCGATTGGAGAGGGTGAGATGAAAGCGCACCTACAGGTGATTTTCACGCTCGATGAATTGGCTGCGTACTTGAAAGTCGGCAAGCGGACGCTTTATCGGCTCGCCGCACACGGGGAAATTCCGGCTTTCAAGGTGGGCGGGACGTGGCGGTTTCGTCAAAGTGAAATCGATCAGTGGCTCAATGATCAGACCCGAGCCGGAGCAAAGAAGGAGGTGATGCGCAAGCGTGAACAGCAGAAGTCATCCGAGCAGCCCGTGTCGCCTGGGCGCACTGCCCGTCGCAGCAGGCAAAGGGCTTGAGTAACTCGTTTTCCAATTTTTCTGGAGGTATGACATGGACATCGATTTCAAGAAGTTGGCTCCCTGGAACTGGTTCAAGAACGAGCAGCAAGAGCAGCAGACCGCCTCTTCCCTGCCGGTGCAGCGCAATGACCTGCCAGCGGCGAGCGGGCCAGTCAGCCCGATCCTGCAACTGCATCGGGAAATCGACCGGCTGTTCGATGACGCATTCCGGGGCTTCGGTTTTCCGGCGTTGAACATGCCGCAGTGGCCATCCGATTGGTCGGGCATGCTGAAGCCGGCCCTGGACATCCATGAAACCGACAAGCAGTACAAGATTGCCCTGGAAGTGCCCGGTGTCGAGGAGAAGGACATCCAGATCACCCTCGACAACGACGTGCTGATGGTGCGTGGCGAGAAGCGCCAGGAACAGGAGAAGAAGGAAGGTGGCTTCCACCGTGTGGAGCGCTCCTACGGCAGCTTTCAGCGTGCCTTGAACCTGCCTGACGACGCCAACCAGGATTCGATCAAGGCATCGTTCAAGAACGGGGTGCTCACGGTCACGATCGACAAGCGCGAGGTCAGCGCGCCGAAGCAGGGACGCTCGATCCCGATCAACGGCTGACGTCGCCGGCTCGTTCGTCACAAGAAAAACCCGGCCCGAGACGAGGTGTCGCGGCTCGCGATGCCTCGTCGCCTCAACCTTATCAACCTTCTCAGGAGCATCAGCATGGCCAGAAAACAATGCCAGGTCTGCGGCCAACCCGCCACCGTGCGGGTGGAAGCCAATCTCAACGGTCGTCACAGCACCATGCTGTTGTGCGACGACCATTACCGGCAATTAGTGCGCCAGCAAAAGCGCACCGTTTCGCCGCTGGAAGCCTTGTTCGGTTCGCGCAGCGGCCTGTTCGAGGACTTCCTCGGCAGTGACTTCTTCCGCATCGGCGACGACGCGACGCCAGTTGCCGCCGATACCGATGACGTGGTCGATGCCTCGTTTGGCGAGCCCGCCGCCGCAGGTTCGGGTGCGCCGCGCCGTCGCGGCAGTGGGCTGGCCAGCCGCATCAGCGAACAGTCGGAAGCCTTGTTGCAGGAGGCCGCCAAACACGCTGCCGAATTTGGCCGCTCCGAGGTGGATACCGAACATCTGCTGCTGGCGCTGGCCGACAGCGACGTGGTCAAGACCATCCTGGGTCAGTTCAAGATCAAGGTCGATGACCTCAAGCGGCAGATCGAGTCTGAGGCCAAGCGCGGGGACAAGCCCTTCGAGGGCGAGATCGGCGTGTCGCCGCGCGTGAAGGATGCGCTCAGCCGCGCCTTCGTGGCCTCCAATGAACTCGGCCATTCTTATGTCGGTCCAGAGCATTTCCTGATTGGTCTGGCCGAGGAAGGCGAAGGGCTGGCCGCCAACCTGCTGCGCCGCTACGGCCTGACGCCGCAGGCGCTGCGCCAACAGGTCAGCAAGGTGGTCGGCAAGGGCGCCGAGGATGGACGCGCTGAGACGCCGACCAACACGCCAGAACTCGACAAGTACTCGCGCGACCTGACCAAGATGGCGCGCGACGGCAAGCTCGACCCGGTGATCGGCCGCGCGCAGGAGATCGAAACCACCATCGAGGTGCTGGCCCGGCGCAAGAAGAACAACCCGGTGCTGATCGGCGAGCCGGGCGTGGGCAAGACCGCCATCGTCGAAGGGCTGGCGCAGCGCATGGTGGCGGGTGAAGTGCCCGAGACCTTGCGCGACAAGCGCCTGGTGGAACTCAACATCAACGCCATGGTGGCCGGCGCCAAATATCGCGGCGAGTTCGAGGAGCGCGTGCAGAAGGTGCTGAAGGAGGTGACCGAGCACCAGGGCGAGCTGATTTTGTTCATCGACGAGGTGCACACCATCGTCGGTGCCGGCCAGGGCGGTGGCGAAGGCGGGCTGGACGTGGCCAACGTATTCAAACCGATGATGGCGCGCGGTGAACTCAACCTGATCGGCGCCACGACGCTGAACGAGTACCAGAAATACATCGAGAAGGATGCCGCACTGGAGCGGCGCTTCCAGCCGGTGACGGTGCCCGAGCCGACGGTGGCCCAGACCATCATGATTCTGCGCGGCCTGCGCGACACCTTCGAGGCGCACCACAAGGTCAGCATCTCCGAGGACGCGATCATCGCGGCGGCCGAGTTGTCCGACCGCTACATCACGGCGCGCTTCCTGCCGGACAAGGCGATCGACCTGCTCGACCAGGCGGCCGCGCGCGTGAAGCTGTCGGCCACGGCCCGGCCGGTGGCCGTGCAGGAGCTGGAGTCCGAACTGCACCAGCTGCGGCGTGAACAGGATTACGTGGCCGCGCGCAAGCAGTACGACCAGGCCGCCGAGCTCGGCAAGCGCATCGAAGCCAAGGAGGCCGAGCTCAAGAAGCTCGTCGAGGACTGGGAGCGGGAGCGGGCCTCCGGCAGTGCAGAGGTCAAGGCGGAACACGTGGCGCAGATCGTCTCGCGCCTGACCGGCATCCCGGTCAACGAGTTGACGGTGGAAGAGCGCGAAAAGCTGCTGCACTTGGAACAACGGCTGCACGAGCGCCTGGTGGGACAAGACGAGGCGGTCCGTGCCGTGGCCGATGCCGTGCGGCTGTCCCGCGCCGGCCTGCGCGAAGGCAGCAAACCGGTGGCTACCTTCCTGTTTCTGGGCCCGACCGGGGTGGGCAAGACCGAGCTCGCCAAGGCATTGGCCGAATCGATCTACGGCGATGAGCACGCCCTGTTGCGCATCGACATGTCGGAATATGGCGAACGCCATACCGTGGCGCGGCTGGTGGGCGCGCCTCCGGGCTATGTCGGTTACGACGAAGGCGGTCAGCTCACCGAGAAGGTGCGGCGCAAGCCCTACAGCGTGCTGCTGCTCGACGAGATCGAGAAGGCACACCCTGACGTCTACAACATCCTGCTGCAAGTGTTCGACGACGGTCGCCTCACCGACGGCAAGGGCCGGGTGGTGGATTTCACCAACACCATCATCATCGCCACGTCCAACCTGGGTTCGGACATCATCCAGCGACGGCTGAAGGCGCGTGGGGCGGCCGACGAGGAGTACGAAAAGACCAAGGCCGAGGTCATGGACGTGCTGCGCGGCCACTTCCGGCCCGAGTTCCTCAACCGCATCGACGAGATCATCGTCTTCCATGCGCTGGGCAAGGAGGAGATCCGCCACATCGTCGGCCTGCAGCTCGATCGCGTGGCGCGCAGCGCCGCCAGCCAGGGCGTGACGCTCACTTTCGATCAGACGCTGATCGACCATTTCGCGGAAGAAGGCTACAAGCCCGAGTTCGGTGCGCGTGAACTCAAGCGCCTGATCCGCAGCGAGCTGGAAACTGCGCTGGCGCGCGAGATGCTCGGTGGCGGCATCGGCAAGGGCGATCACGCCAGCGCACGCTGGGACGACAAGGCCGAACGCGTGGTGTTCGAACGCAAAGAGCCACCGCAGACCCCGGCCGAGCCGGAGCTGCCGGATGCCGCGAAGGCGACCGAGACGCCGCACGGCGACGCTGGCAAAGGCTCGCGCAAGAAGCAGTCGGCGAGCGACGCATCTTGATGGCGGGCGAGGCTGCCGTGTCCGACCCCAAGGGCCTGGCATGGGCAGCCTCCCTGGCCTCGATCGCGGTGGCGTTCGTGGCCGCGGGTCACGCGGTCGTCTACAAGCGTGATCCGCGGTCGACCACGCCGTGGGGGCTGCTCATCAGCGGCGGCACTGCCCTCCCGCTCGCTGGCCATCCGTTTGCGTGACGGTGCGGCCCGTCTGTTCACCTGATCCTCTGGCAACTCGACTTTCGAGGAACACAGCCCATGGAAAAAAAGAATCAATGGAATACCGGCTACTGGATCGTTGCCCTCCTGCTGTTGTTGAGTTTGCAGAGCTACTGGCAGACGGCGAAAACCGTCGAGCCGGTGCCCTACAGCGAGTTCGAGAAGGCGCTGGCCGAGGGGCGCGTGGCCGAAGTGCTGGTGTCGGATCGTACGGTGACCGGGCGCCTGAAGTCGCCGGACAGCCGGGGCAAGACGACGATCGTGGCAACGAGGGTCGAACCCGATCTTGCCGATCGCCTGTCGAAGTACGACGTGCCCTATGCCCGCGTGTTGGAGAGCACCTGGCTGCGCGATGTGCTGTCGTGGATCCTGCCAGCGGTAGCCTTCTTTGGCGTCTGGTTCTTCCTGTTCCGCCGCTTCGCCGAGAAGCAGGGCATGGGCGGGTTTCTCAACATCGGTAAGAGCCGCGCCAAGGTGTTCGTGGAAAAGAACACCGGTGTGACGTTCGCCGATGTCGCGGGGGGGGATGAGGCCAAGGCGGAGCTGGTCGAGATCGTCGATTTCCTGAAGAATCCGCAGGACTATGGCCGTCTCGGGGCGCGCATTCCCAAGGGCGTGTTGCTGGTCGGCCCACCGGGCACCGGCAAGACATTGCTGGCCAAGGCTGTTGCCGGCGAGGCGGCGGTGCCCTTCTTCTCCATCTCCGGATCAGAGTTTGTCGAGATGTTCGTCGGCGTGGGTGCGGGCCGCACGCGCGGCGTCGGCGGCCACGACGAGAGCGAGCAGACCCTCAACCAACTGCTCACGGAGATGGACGGCTTCGACAGCTCGGTCGGGCTGATCATCCTCGCCGCCACCAACCGCCCCGAAATCCTCGACCAGGCTCTGCTGCGTGCCGGCCGCTTCGACCGCCAGGTGCTGGTGGACCGGCCCGACAAGAAGGGGCGGCTGGACATCCTGAAGGTTCATGTCAAGAAGGTGACGCTGGCCCAGGATGTAGGCCTCGAACAGGTAGCAGCACTGACCACGGGCTTTTCCGGCGCGGACCTCGCCAATAGGGTCAACGAGGCGGCGCTGGCGGCGAGGAGACGCCGTGCGTCCGCCGTGGAATTGCAGGACTTCACCGCGACCATCGAGCGCATCGTGGCGGGCCTGGAAAAGAAGAGCCGCGTGCTCAATCCCAAGGAGCGGGAAACCGTGGCCCATCACGAGATGGGCCATGCGCTGGTGGCGCTGGCGCTGCCCGAAACCGACCCCGTACACAAGATCTCGATCATCCCGCGCGGCATCGGCGCGCTGGGCTACACCTTGCAGCGCCCCACCGAAGACCGCTTCCTGATGACGCGTACCGATCTCGAGCACAAGATCGCCGTACTGCTGGGCGGGCGTGCCGCCGAAAAGCTGGTGTTCGGCGAGTTGTCTACCGGGGCGGCGGACGATCTGGCGCGAGCCACCGACATCGCCCGCGACATGATCACCCGCTTTGGCATGGACGAGGGCCTGGGCTACATCGCCTTCGAGGCGCAGCGGCCCCGCTTTCTCGATACACCTGAACTGGCCCACGGCGGTTGCCGGTTGGCCGAATCGACCCAGGCGCGTATCGATCAGGCTATCCGCGACATCGTGATGGGCGTGTTCGAGCGCGCCTACCGGATTCTCGACATCAACCGCGCGGTGCTGGAGCGCTGCGCGCGCGAGCTGCTGGCGCGGGAAACGCTCGACGAAAGCGATATCCGTCAATTGACTCAAGGACTTGTTCGGAACTGAAAACAGTAGTAGGTGCCATTCAGAGTAAACCGACGGCTCTGTTCAGTGCGTCATCCAATTCGTCGGCATTGTTCAAGGAGAACCGATATGTCTGCATTGACTCCGTGGGACCCCTTCCGGGAACTGGATGAATTGCAAAACCGCCTGGCGACGATGTTCGGACGAATACCCCAGCGACAGGGCGCCCGTACCGGCAACGAAGCCATGACCACGGCGGACTGGGCACCAATGGCGGACATCAGCGAGGATGAGAACGCATTCCTCCTCAAGCTGGATCTGCCGGAGGTCCCCAAGGATGCCGTGCGCGTCAGCGCGGAAAACGGTGTGCTCACCATCAGCGGCGAGCGCAAACTGGAAAAAGAGGAGCAGGGCAAGAAGTTCCACCGCATCGAACGTGCGTATGGCCGCTTTGTGCGCAGCTTTGTCTTGCCTGACAACGTTGATCCGACCAAGGTGACGGCTTCCATGAAAGACGGCGTGCTGGAAGTGCGGCTTGTCAAGGCCGAGCAAGCCAAACCGAAACAGATTGAAATCTCAGTCAACTAACTTCAATCAGGAGCCCAAGATCATGAATATCAAACAGCCACAATACATCTTCTCCGCACTTGCCCTGGCGGTCGTCGTCGGACTGAGCGGACCGGCTCTGGCCCAATCGGCGGCAGGTTCTAGCCCAGGTGCTGCAGCACCCTCTGCCGCATCCAAGGCGGCACAGCCACAGGTAGATGACAAGGCCGCCCGGGAAGCCGATAAAAAGCGTGCCGAGCTCACTCAAGACGCCATCACGGCGCTCACCAAGACCCAGGAGGCTTTGACCCTCCTTGATGCAAATAAGACCAAGGAGGCGCTTGCTGCGCTGGAACTGGCCAGCGGAAAGCTGGAACTGGTATTGGCACGCGACGCCAAACTTGCTTTGGCGCCGGTCGATGTACGCGTCATCACCCACGATATCCACGCCAACGTGGAATCGGTAAAGAAAGCGGTCAAGTTGTCTCGGGAGTTGTTGGGTGATGGCGAGGTGCAAAAGGCCCGGCCCATCGTTGCCAATCTGGCCAGCGAAATCGTAATCCAAACCGACAACCTTCCGATGGCAACGTACCCGGCAGCGATCAAGTCGGCCGCACGGCTCATCGACAGCGGCAAGATCGACAACGCCAAAGCGGAACTCGCCCGAGCACTGAACACGCTGGTGGTGACCTCGGTCGTCTTTCCTCTGCCCGTGCTACGGGCCGAAGCCGCGATGGCAAAAGCTGAAAAGCTGGCCGAGACCGACAAGCGCGATGCCAAGCAGAACGAGGAGCTCAGCACCTTGCTGTCGTCCGTGCGCACGGAGATCGAGATGGCGCAGATCCTGGGTTATGGCAAGAAGGCGGACTTCAAACCCATCTTCGATCAGGTGAAGTCCATTGAGCAAAAGTCGGCTGGTGGCAAAAGCGGCAAGGGATGGTTCGACGAGTTGAAGACGCGCATCCAAAAGCTGTTTTGAGGTGATGAAGGGGCTGACTGCTCTGTCGGTCAGTCTCGCGATGTTCGCATTCAGCCCCAATAGATTCGCCTATTTTCACTATCTCATACGAGGCATATCACCATGAATGAGCAAACATCGAATCCCAATGCGACGAACGAAGGAATAAACGAACAGGCCGCGGTAAGCAGCCTTCCTGTCAGTCCAGAGTCCAAGCCTGAAGTCGTCACGGAGGTACAGCCTGAGGTTCAGAAAGAAACGGACTCGCAGGCGGCAGACAAACGTAAACAAGTCCTCGATGAGGCAGTCTCGGCCTTGTCGCTGACCAAATCAGCGCTGGCCGCACTTGACGGCAAGGACACTGCACGCGCATTGGCAACGCTGGCCGAAGTGACGGGAAAGCTGGAGCTGATCGTTGCGCGCGAACCCACGCTCGCCCTGGCCCCCGTTGATGTGCGCACCATCGTGCACGACTTGTTCGCCAACACGGAAACCATTGAGGCGATGACCGACGAGGCGCTGGATGCCCTCAAACATGGCGAGGTGCAACAGGCTCGCCACGTGCTGGCTTTGCTGGCCAGTGAAATCGTGATCACGGTCACCAACATCCCTTTGGCGTCCTATCCCGCAGCCGTGAAGGCAGTCGTGCCGCTGATCGATCAGGGCAAGATCGAAGAAGCCAAAGCCGCGCTGCAGTCAGCGCTCAGCACGCTGGTCGAGGAGCGCAGCGTGCTTCCGCTGCCCGTCCTGCGTGCGAAGCTGCTCCTGAAGCGCGCCGAGCCCCTGGTAGAAGATGGTCAGCGCAGCGAAGCATCCAATGAGCGCCTGGAGACATTGTTGAACGAAGCCCGGCAGCAGTTGGAAATGGCAGAACTGCTGGGCTATGGAAAAAGGAAGGACTTTGAGCCCCTGTACGCTGAACTCAAGAAAATCAAGGAAAAGACGGGAGGGGGAGGCTTCGGAAAAGGCTGGCTCGATGAAGTCAAGGCAAAACTGTCCAGGTTGTTCTGAAACCGCTGGAGAGGGGGCGCATAGCGCCCCCTCTCTTGTCCCATGAGTGTTTGATTTTTTATTTTGTATAGATCTTTAGGAGATATTGCATGAACACAGACACCATCGCCAATTCCAATGCGGATGACCCCACCAAAGCACTGTGTTCGCTGAGCCAAAATTGGTGGCTTTTTGTGCTGCGCGGTGTCTTGGCATTGATTTTTGCAGCCCTCGCGTTCTGGATGCCACAATCGGCTCTGTTGGCCATGACCATCATGTTCGGCGCATTTTCCTTGGTCAATGGCGCGTTCAACTTGTTTGCAGCGGTGCGCCATATCCAGAAAAAAGAGCACTGGGGCTGGCTGCTGTTCAGCGGCATTGTCGGCATACTTACCGGCGTCGTCGTCCTGGTTGCTCCCTGGGTCGCCACGATAGTCTTGGCTTCTTTTTTATGGGCTAGCGTGGGCTTCTGGGCGATTTTCACCGGTGTGCTGGAGATATCCGCCGCCGTTCGGCTGCGTCGGGAAATCAAGGGTGAAATCTGGCTTGCCCTCAGTGGACTGCTCTCGATTATCCTTGGTGCTATCGTCTTGTGGATATTTTTTACCCGTCCGGTCGAGTCATTCGTGGCCGCAGGCTGGCTGTTGGGTTTCCATGCGGCAGTCTATGGCGTCACGCTTTTGTTCTTGAGTTGGAGTCTTCGCAAAACGCGCCTGGGGTAAGAGCGTGCCAAACCAAAATCTATGGATATGAGCATCCTCGATTCATGCCTCCATAGAAATGACATCGAAGGAGTCATACATGCAGATACAATATAGCTATCGAGCTATCGACAAAGAGTTGCATGAACCTTGGCAGAGAGCTTTGGGAAATGTGATCGAGCACGCCCTCAAGCCATTGCTCGACAAACACACTAAAGATTCAGCGCGACTTCAAATCGTCCTTGATCGCGACAAGACCAAGCGGCAATTTCTGGCCAGTGGCTATATGCACCTGCCCGGCAAAAAGATTGTCAGCGTTACTGCATCACATGACGAGCTGACGCCCCTCGCGCAGATGCTCGCACAGTCGTTGTTCCGTCAGGCCAAGAAGCATTTTGACCGACTGCATGCTCAGGATCAAATCAAGCGCAAAGCACGACGCGAGCGCTTGCGCGAGCTCAAGGTGCGGATTGCCGCAAAACCCGCATCAGCCGCCCATGAGGCCGAGGTGATCCGAATGCCTCTACTGTCGAAACTTGAGGCTGTCGCAAGGCGTGAGCTGGCTTATCTGCGGGCCGTCGGCGATTTACCGCGCGATTATCCGACGCTGCGCGACGTGGTGGATGAAGCGATTGTCCGAGCTGAGGTGGAATGGCAATCCGTGCCGGGGGAAAAAGAGGCTTACACCGGTCTTTTGAAGCATCTGTTCGCCGTCCTGGATAACGAAGTGGCAAGCAGCCGGCAATTTGGCGAATTCGTTTCTCTGGACGCGCCGGTCGAACCGGATGCC
>ERZ773185.2787-NODE-2787-length-10861-cov-15.620581_pt1 | contig 10861 bp, 7 predicted proteins | sample MGYA00580531_ERZ773185 | MGnify/ENA primary metagenome ERZ773185 (study PRJEB29015, sample SAMEA2737799) | human gut metagenome | biome: human gut; feature: human-associated habitat; material: faeces | place: China | collected 2012 ...
CCCCCAAATATTTAAAGCGATTTTTTTATTGACCCCCCTTAAAAATTAAAGGTTCTTAATAGCACACTAATCATTAATAATATAGTTGTATATATATTCTATTTCTTCATCTGGAATCTCAACATTGTAGTATGTCTTAACTTCTTTCATTGAGATATTTACTTGGTCTATAAACTCTTGATGCTTTTCTTTAAAGTCTTGATCAGTAAAGTTTGAAATAGCTTGTCTTGTAACTAATCTTTCTACAAGACAACAGATATGAACATATAATCCAAAGCATGTTCTATTCTTAAATCTCTTATGTAAGATATTCTGTAGATGATCAATTGCTTTCGCTACATGTTCTAGTAGTTTATCTGGATTTAATATAGTTAAGTTATTCATGACATTGGATAATGTAAAATTACGCAAGATATTCTTTTCGAATATCTCCATCTGAGCTGGAGTCATATACTTCCCAAAATATACTTCTATCGCATTCTGACCCTCATTAATAATCAATTCCTGTATACCTATATATTTCATAGATTCAATATTTGGATCAAGTGTGCCAATGACACATACAACCTCATAATCATTCATTAACTGATCATAGACCTGTTTACGTATTAAAGCAGGATAATCATAAGTAATAATCTTTAGTTTAGAATCTTCAGGTAAAGAATTGAACAAGATTTCTTTGATCTTATCAGCTGTACCAATTCCTGATGCACAAGAACAGATTACAATAGGTTCTTTCTTTTTCTTAAGTTCTACATGCGTTTTATAGATGTTTTCCTTAAGAATAGAATCAATTACTTCAGTCACTGTTTTATTGAGTTTAATTCCCTGTCCTATTTCTAGCGCACATTTAGTATTAATATTGTTTACTAAGGCAATATCTGCATTACTTGTATCTAATCCCTGATATATTTCTTCAAGAGAACCCATATCAACTAATAAATAAAGTTTTGAAATATTACCAACATGTGCAATGCAATCATTGATCTTTCTTGTAATAGTTTGTACATCCACATCTAACGGCATATCAATCGCATCAAATATATAACTATTCAACATTCTATTGGTTGCTTCTGCAATAGAACTTGCAGTTGAAAAACCATGCGCAATAATAACCGCAATTGTGAGATCTTCACCAGAATGTGCAAAATACTTAATCATACAAATACAGATAATACATTCTACAAACTCATCAATATCCTGGTTCATATTATTCTTTAAGTAATGAGAAACTTCCTGTCCTATTTCATATTCACGATGAAATTCAAGTTTTAGATATTTCTTCAAGTTTTTTACTTCATCATAATTCTCATTGATCCAGTTATTTGTGAGATATGTATTCTTAGAGAACTCTGAAACATATGTCGCAAGTGCAATCAACTCATTATGTGAAGTCCTAAAGCCGTAATGTTCAGTGATATTATTAAATATCTTTTCTAGATAATTTGTAAGATAATCAATTGAATCTGCACGATTATCATTAAATATAAGCTTCTCAAAATATCTATCTACAGTATTCTGTGCATTTACTGCAAATGACTGATCTCTTTTAAGATTAATTAATGATTGATAAAAATCTTTAATGATCCCCTGATCTGATACAGGAAGAAGTGTATTAAGAGATACAAGCTTATGCTTCTTCATAATCATAGAGGAAACATCTATACTATTTCTAATACTGTCAGGTAAATCATAAGCATGTATTTCTAACGTATCTGAATTACTTTTATATAATGCACTCACACAGCTTGCCTGAATAGTATTAGTCAGTTCACCAATATTACCTACAAATGTGTGATTCAGTAACAACTCATAAACGTTAGATGAAATAAGAATTGTTTTACCAACACGCTTCTCTTCGTTCTTCAAAAAGCTATACATGAGTTCTAGCTTTTCATTTTCTCCTCTTTGTGCAAGAGATGGAATTGTAAGAATAACTGGAATACGTCTGAGGAATGTTTTTAATAATGCTTTTTGTGGCACTTCTGTTGTCGCAAATATAATTCTACATTTAGATTTATACCACTTATTATTATCACCTACTAAGTGATAGATTCCCTGGTCCATATAAAGGAATAATTTTTCCTGACATTCAGCATTTAAACAATGCACTTCGTCTAAGAATAATACTCCACCATCCGCAAAATGTAATAAACCTAAGTTATCACTTTCTGCACCTGTAAAAGCACCTTTTTTATAGCCAAACAGATTTGCTGTGAGTAGCTCTGGGTTATTGGCATACTCTGAACAGTTCACCTGTACAAAATTCTTAGATGCATCAATTAAGCCTGTGTCTACACAATATTCATACGTAAGTTTAGCCATAAATGATTTACCCGTGCCAGTTGGTCCATAAAACAACATAGGTAATCCTACTGGTGGGTAAGATACTGTTGCCTTAATCTTCTCTACAATCTGGTACATGCTTTCATTAGACCCAATAAGCTTTTCAAAATTCTTTAATTCTGTCTGATTGTTTAATTCAGCTTCCAATTCATCTAATGATTTGTATTCATCTGATGAGAGCTTCTTCTTATACTTACTTTCAAGAGAACCTCTTGAAAGATATAGAACAGGGCTTGTTTTGATTTTAATAAGCTTCTTGTCATTAAATAGTTCATTTAATAATCTAGTCACTTGATTTCTACTTAGTTTTAATTCTTTTGATAATTGGATGGATTGACATTCTTCATATGAATTTTGATCCATTCTTCCATTAATCAACAACATTATTTTGTCTTCCAATGAAATCACCTCATCACTCATGATAAAACAAATAAAACTTGTGCGCAACAATAGTTATTCGCTATACTTTTCTAATAAATATTTATACATTAATTGGCACGAATTTTGCTATATAATAGTGAGGGGTGATGAATATGAAACAAAAAATGCAATATATTCAAACATTAAAACAAACATTAAAATTAAATCAAAAACTATTAAAATCGTTAGATTTCCTTACTGACAACATTGATGATATCAATAAAGTTGTTCAACAAGTATTAGAAACAAATCCTTTTTTAGAACTAAAATCACCTAAAAACTATGATACTCAGCAGTTTATTGAAAGTATATCTAATAAACGTTCTTTAAAAGATGATCTCTATTTACAATTAAGTGCATGTACTCGTCCATATAATGAAGATTTGATGGATTATTTGATTGAATCATTAGATGATAGTGGGTTCTTATCCTACCCTATTGATCAATATCTCACTGATTTAGATATAGACAGAGAAATGCTTGATGCTCATTTAGATATATTACGTTCTTTTGAACCAAATGGTGTTGGAGCTGCTGATGCTATTGATTCAATTCTTATTCAGTTAAAAAATAATAATAAAACAAAAAGCTATACACTATTTAGAGATTATCAGGATGTTATCTTAACTCAGAACTATTCACTTATTAAACAGAAAACAGGATTAAAAAAAGAAGAGATAGACCATTTATTTTATGAAATACGTTCTTGTAATCCATTCCCATGTAATATGTATAGTTCATCCCAGAATGATTATATCTCCCCAGATATTTTAATAGAGGTAGAAGATTCTAATATTATGATTACTCCTATCAATCAACCTGAACTCATCGTAAATGATCTTCTTTATGAGAAGGTAAAGAATGATGAAAATATGAAATCTTATTTTAATGATGCACATTTCTTAATTGAAAATCTCACAAAGAGAAATCAAACGGTATTATTTGTCGCAAATGCTTTAGTTGATATCCAAAGTGGTTATTTCTTATACGATGATGAATTATATCCATGTACATTATCACAGCTTGCAAGTGAAACAGGATTCCATGAATCTACTATTTCACGTACATTAAATAATAAGTACTATAGCTTTAATGGTGAGGTTTATCCTCTTAAACAACTTCTTGTTTCTCAAACTGCTTCAGGAGATAGTAGTGATTCTATTAAAAAGGCTATTGTGGAATTAGTTGATAGTGAAGATAAAGAACATCCACTTTCAGATAATCAAATTCTAAAGAAACTAGAAGAGTTAGAACTACATTGTTCACGTCGAGTCATTGTCAAGTATAGACAACAATTGAATATTCCTTCGTCTACAAAACGTAAGGTTCTTAAATAAGACTGTGGTTTTCACAGTCTTTTAAATTAAAAAGAGATAACCAATACCGGTTATCTCTCAAGGTCTTTCTTAGTTATTTTCCTGATATACTCTATTGTCTAAATGTACAAAACGTTCTTTGATTTCCTGTGTACGTCCCTTATTCCAGAAATTATCACCAAGATAACCACATGTTCTACGGCACACATTTAATGTCTTATGGTTTCTATTACCACAGTTAGGACAATACCATTCATTATTTTCATCTAATAAGATTTCTCCAGAGAAACCACATTCCTGACAATAGTCAGACTTAGTATTGATTTCAGCATACTGGATTGTTTCATACATATAGTTAATTAATTCTTTCATGGCATCAAAGTTATTTGTCATATTAGTCACTTCTACATAACTAATAGCCCCTCCAGAAGAAATCTTCTGGAACTTCGCTTCAAAGCCTAATTTAGAGAATGCATCAATATGTTCTCTTACATTGACATGATAAGAGTTAGTAATATAGTCTTTATCTGTTACACCAGGGACGATACCAAATCTCTTCTTTAATGCACGTGCTAATGTATAAGTAGTTGATTCTGCAGGAGTACCATATAAGGCAAATCCTAAACCTGTATCCTTCTTCCACTTATCACATGTATTTCTTAATTTCTGCATAATTTCAAGAGCTAATGCATCGCCTTCTTCAGTAGTATGAGACTGACCAATTAATGCCACTACACATTCATATAAACCAATATAACCTAATGATAATGTAGAATAACAAGTATCTAATAATGAATCAATCTTTTCTCCTGGTTTTAATCTTGCGATGGCACCATACTGCCAATGAATTGGAGAAATATCTGAAGGAGTACCCTTTAAGCTTTCATGTCTTAACATTAATGCTTCATAACATAAATCTAGACGTTCATCTAGAATCTTCCAGAATGAATCCATATTCTTATTAGCTGATAAACCAACATCAGTTAAGTTAAGTGTAACTACACCCTGGTTAAAACGACCATACCACTGGTATTCACCCTTTTCATTCTTCCATGGAGATAAGAATGAACGACATCCCATACATGGGAATACTTGTCCTTCATAGTTTTCTCTCATGATCTTTGCGCTGATGAAATCAGGCATCATACGCTTAGATACACATTTAACCGCTAAATCTGTTAAATAACGATACTGTGAATCATCAGGCACATTATTATCATCTAATACATAAAGTAATTTAGGGAATGCTGGAGTGACATAAGCACCCACAGGATTCTTCATACCGATATATCTCTGTTTTAAGATTTCTTCAATTAATAAAGCTGTTTCTTCAATATAGTCTGGTTCTTCTCTTAAATACATGAAAATAGATAAGAATGGAGCCTGACCATTAGTTGTAGAGAATGTATTAATCTGATACTGGATAGTCTGTACACCCGCTTTGATTTCTTCATGAAGACGAGATTTTGCGATTTTTTCAATCTGTTCTTCAGTATAATCAATACCTACTTCTTTACCTTCTTTTCTTACAGCCTTTAAGTGTTTCTTATATGATACACGTACATAAGGTGCTAAATGAGAAATAGAGATTGTCTGTCCTCCATACTGACCATTAGCAACCTGCTGAACAATCTGAGTTGCAACAGTACAAGCTGTCTGTAAAGACTTAGGTGTTTCAATCAATTTATCATTAATAACTGTGCCATTCGCAAACATATCCTTTAAGTTTACTAGATCACAGTTATGCATCTTCTGGATATAGTAATCCATATCATGGAAATGAATAATACCATCATCATGTGCCTGTACAATCTTTGGTGGTAATAATAAACGGCGGCAATAGTCTCTAGAGAATTCACCAGCAATTAAGTCTCTCTGAGTAGCTAATACAGTCGCATCTTTATTAGAGTTTTCATCCATTGCTTCTTTATTAGTCTGATTGACAATACCATAAATCGCATTATCAATTGTATTAGTTTCTCTCTGGAATTCTCTTACCTTACGATAGCCTTCATAAGCCTTGGCAGTAAGTACTTCTCCTTTTTCAATTAACTTTTCAAAAACCTGTCCTTCAATACGATAAATGCTGATAGATGCTGCTCCACTTGATTTATGCCAGTCTTCAATTTCATGTGAGATTTTAGATGCAATTTCAGGTTTCACAATACCGCTGCCATAGCGCATAGCCTTTAAAATCGCATTTTCAATCTTACTTCCATCAAAAGCTACCTTTGAGCCATCTCTCTTGATTACCTCCATGTTATTTACCCTCCTCATAAGAAAATCTATTAGGATGAAATACCTAATAGATTTTTTCTAATTCTATATTAGTCTAAATTAGTTGCATATGCAACTAATATGCTTGAGATAAAAAAATATCTCATCAATAATTTATTAACATGAAAAAATGTTGAATTTATCAACGTTTTTTTAATTATTGATAAACATCAAGAATGTTTACCCTTAAACAGTATAAAAACCCATGAGCCTAATGTCAAGCATTTCTCATGGGTTTCTTTTTTTCGCAATGTTGAAAGCGAATTAACCTAAATCTTCACCATTGCTTGCAACAACTTTCTTATACCAGTCAAATGAATCTTTCTTACTTCTTTCTAGTGTACCGCTTCCATCGTTGTTACGATCTACATAGATAAAGCCATAACGTTTCTTCATTTCACCTGTAGTAAAAGAGACACAGTCAATGCAGCCCCATGGTGTATAACCCATTAAGTCTACACCATCAATTTCTACTGCTTTTTTCATCTGTTCAATATGTGCTCTTAAGTAATCTACACGATATGGGTCATGACAGCTGCCATCTTCTTCTTTCTTATCGATTGCACCAAAACCATTTTCTACAATAAATAATGGTTTTTCATATCTTTCATACATCTGATTTAAAGCATAACGTAAACCTTCTGGATCGATTGCCCATCCCCAGTCAGATACTTTAATAAATGGGTTAGCCACAGAATGTTCACTAGAACCATCTAATGACTTAGAAACATCTTTATGTGCTGTAGAGTCTACAGTATTAGTCATGTAATAAGAGAATCCGATATAATCTACTGTACCTGCAGCTAAAGCTTCTTTATCTTCTTCAGTGATATCTAAGTTAAAGCCTTTGTTTTCAAACATCTTTAATGCATAACGTGGATAATGACCACGGCACTGTACATCACAGAAGAACCATCTCTGATGCATCATTTCAGTAGATAATACCATATCTGCTGGACGGCAAGAGAATGGATAAATAGGAACCATCGCAATCATATTACCGATTAAGAAGTTAGGATTGATTTCATGACCAATCTTCACAGCCTTTGCACTGGCTACCAATTCATAATGACCACACTGATACATCGCTTCTTCTGGATTATCATAGTTTCCAAAATGAGCACCACTGTTAGTCCATCCGAAAATATCATTCTTATAGTTCATCTGGTTATTGATTTCATTGAAAGTCATCCAGTATTTAACTTTATTTTTATATCTCTTGAAACATACTTCTGCGAACTTTACAAAGAAATCAATAGTCTTTCTGTTCATGAATCCGCCATATTCCTTGGCAAGATGATAAGGCATTTCAAAGTGAGATAATGTGATGACTGGTTCAATACCATATTTTAATAATTCATCAAATACATCATCATAGAACTGTAAACCTTCTTCATCAGGCTCTTCTTCATCACCTAATGGGAAGATTCTTGTCCAGGCAATAGATGTTCTAAAGCATTTAAAGCCCATTTCTGCGAATAGCTTGATATCTTCCTTGTAATGATGATAGAAATCAATGCCGATGTGGTTTGGGTAATATAATCCTTCCTTTACTCCATCAGTAATCACACGTGGTGTTGATACGTTACCACCTGTCATTACATCAGCAACACTTAAACCTTTAGTAGTGTCTAATACACCACCTTCAAACTGGTGAGCCGCTAAAGCACCACCCCATAGGAAATCCTTTGGTAAACTCATACGCATCCTCCTTTAATATACTCTAGTGCGCATTTTTCTAACGCTCGATATTTCTTTAATATCTCTAGATCTTCTATTTTTATTTTACCAAAGCTTCTTTCAATATAGTGATTTTTTTCAATATATGATTTACTTTCATCAAAATAAAGATCAAATATAAAAGCAATATAAGAAATCCACATGTCTAAATGTGTTTTTCTTGTAGGAGCATAAATAAGTTGATGTTTACAGAACTGTTGATAGACTTCATCAGTTATAGATTCTTTTCCTGCTTCCTCATAAGTCACACCTAGTAAGACTGTATCCTTTTCTACATCTTTAACACGAAAATGATCTAATTTATCTGCATCTCTAATCATATGTATGTAAAAGAGCTCTTCTTCACTAAAGCCTTCTTCTACTTTGTATTTATTATGCTGTTCTATAGCATTTTTAATAATTGTGTCATATGTATCTTCTTCTATGAACTCTCTAATAAGTCCCTCCTCAAATAATACATGAGAAGAATACATTGCATGATCCACTGTTTCTCTATCTAGGAAAGAATGATATAGGCGAAACTGTTCAAAACGACCTATATCATGTAATAGGCCGATTAATAGACATAAGTCTTTTTCTTCAGTTTTTTCTTTCATATCACATAGTTCACCCATAACATCCATTACTTTATAGGAATGCACATATTTAAGATGTATATGTGGGATAGAGAGATCATAACGATTGACATAATTATCAAATGCCTTTTTCGCATGATCTAAATCAATCATGTAGAACCTCTAATACTTTCTTTAAATCATCAAGAGGAACCTGTCCTGGTGCACTCGCATCCTTGGCTGTCGCAAAGGTCATACATGAACCAAAGTATTCCCCCATCATACGTGACAACCGTCCTAGTTTACCCATAGACATAGTAATAATAGGTTTTCCTAAACGCTGACTTGAATAAAGAGTGGCTTCTAGAAGTGTTAATAGGTCTTCTTTACTTTCAGGCATAACAGCAAGTTTAGGTAAATCAGCCCCTAATATTTCCATCTTTTCTAGTGTTTCCTGCATATCTTCTCTTGATGGTGTTTCCTCAAAATGATGTTCACTCATAATAACATGAACACCTTTCTTATGAGCATACTGAACAAGTTCCATCACAGATTCATATCCCTGCGATAACTCAATATCTACTAGATCCACATGAGCATCACAGATTTCTTTAATACAATGTATATACTCTAGAGAAGTAAGTTCTCCTTCTCCTCCTTCACTCACAGTACGGATTGTACCTAATACAAGTCTATCTGTATGTTTCTTAATTTCTTCTAATACATCTGTCAAATGCCCTTCTTTTAATCCTTCATAGAAATCAAGTCTAATTTCTACTACATCATAATCTAAATCCTTATAAGAATCTAAAGTATCAATAATATCTTCTTTAGTTGTATCTACAATAGGAAGACAAATCTTAGGTGTTCCTTCTCCAAATACAACATTCTTTATATCTAATACATTATGCTTCGTAATGACAGGCATATAAAAACCCCCTTATTTCTCTTAATGTTTTATCATATTGATCACCTAATAAGAAATGTGGTGAACCCTTAATCACCTTATGTACACAATAAGGCAATGATGACTGAATAAAAGTGAAATCAGAATCCTTGATGACATCATGTTCACCAGATAGTAATAAAGCTGGAATCTTAAGTTCTGATAAGTAATCCGCAGTAAAATGTGGCTCTTTTGTCATAAATGAAATGAGCTTAAAACGTATTCTTGATCTCTTATCATATATACAGAATATTGGCAATAAGAGTAATGTCATATACATATGGAGTCGATAATACCATTTAATACCTTGAGGAGTAGCATTAGGTGAAAGAAGTGCCATATGTTTTAAACGGTCATCTTTTCCTGCAAGTGTAAGTGCGATATTCGCACCATCACTAAAGCCAATGACATCATATGCTACTAAATCTAATTCATTTGCGACATCCATCACATCCTGAGCCATACGATCTAGTGTTAAAGGACCACTCTTAATAGATTTACCATGATAACGTGAATCCATTGCGATTAATTGATAATCATTTTCTAAATCCTTGATTAATTGATCATATATTTTTCTATTTTCCTGATTACCATGTAATAAGATAATCGGATAACCATTTCCATGTACTTCATAATATATTTTCATAGCATTACCTCACTTTGATCTCATTATAACACATATTAAATAACTGTGAAAAAAAGCGACTTGTTAATGTGTTTAACAGTCACTCTCATCACAAATCAAAATAACATTGATATATACAATGTTTTTCTAATATCATACAGTGCAGGAAATGTGGTAATATATTATTTCTTCACTATCCATTTACCACTTCTATTAGAGCCTTCTCTTTCTACTAACCCATTTAAACGCAAATATTGAATGATGTTTTGAATCTGTTTTCTAGATAGATTAAACTCTTCCATTAGCTTAACCTGTGTTACAAAAGGATTTTCTCTCATTCTATTAAGTATCTCCAACCTTCTTTCAGTTCCTTTTTTGGCACCTTTTGCATCAACTTTGATTCCTTTTTCCTCAATTTCGGCTCCTTTTGGCTCAACTTTAGCTCCTTTTGCCTTAACTTCGGCTCCTTTTCGCCCAACTTTGGCTCCTTTTGCCTTAATTTCGGCTCCTTTCGGCTCAACTTTGGCTCCTTTTAGCCCAATTTTGGCTTCTTTTGACTCCTGTTTCATAAATGCTTCATGTGTGAACTACCCATCACCTAAAGGTAATGGGCTTCAGAGAGCCTAACGGCTCTTTT
>ERZ773185.2794-NODE-2794-length-10838-cov-32.050728_pt1 | contig 10838 bp, 7 predicted proteins | sample MGYA00580531_ERZ773185 | MGnify/ENA primary metagenome ERZ773185 (study PRJEB29015, sample SAMEA2737799) | human gut metagenome | biome: human gut; feature: human-associated habitat; material: faeces | place: China | collected 2012 ...
CTCCCATCCCGGAGCAGCAGCTCCACGCAGCCGGTGTCCATGTTGAATTTGCAGGTTCTTTCATCGTACTTCATACTCGTGTCCTTTCCGCCTTACGGCACTCTTACAGTTGTGACCTTTGTGATACAGTCTTTCTTCTGATAAGGTTTTGGACACACAGCCGTCAGGGAAGAGCCGGGAGCTTGTCGGGGCAACGCCCCTCCATCTTGCTGCGCAAGACCGCTCCGCTGCTTAAAAGCCCCACTGGGGCTTTCATTGCTGCGCAACCGCAGCATTCTCGTTTCCGAAGAAAACAAAAAATCCGAACCCTTCTCCTATTGAGAAAAGGTTCGGATTTTCATGGTTTGGTGCGATGGAAGGGACTCGAACCCCCGGCCTACTGATTCGTAGCGCACACCGGTCGATTCCCTCAATTTTTGGAAGTTACGTTTCAACGTCATTTCCAAGCGATACATCGCAGGTTTTGAGTTTCGAATTTCTGCATCCTTTGTCCGATTTTGCAACGATTTGCACCCTTTGCACGTTTTGAAACCGTGCAAAAACCGTGCAGAAACCGTGCACTTACTCCCGGACAAATTAAAAACCACTTCATCCGACAACGACTTGACGGCATTGGTTCGAGTGACCGCACACCATAAATCAAGTCTTGGAGGATACGACTATGATGAAATTACTTTCCTGCCGCTTCAATATGGACACCAACCGGGTAGAAGCCCGGTTTGAGGATGGCACCACTCTTGCCATCGACTGCATCGCCGTGGAGGACGAATACGGCAACACCCCGGCACAGCGGGCGGAGCTGGACTGGCTGCTCTACAATAAGCCCTTGGAGTATGCACAGATGGTGCTGAGAGGGGAGATGGAGCATTACCTGTCGCTGGGATGTGACCATGGCAGGCTGGAGGACTGAGCCGCAGAAAACGCGCGGCAAAATGCTAATCGCGCGGCGCGCGTTTCTCAGCGTAAATTCAGCGCAGACCATACCAAGTCAGCGTATTTTCAGCGTAAATCCCGGAAAGTCAGCGTAAATTCAGCGCAAATCAAACTTTCAGCGTAAAAGTCAGCGTAAATTTTCACTTCACGCTTTTGTACTTCGTTCCTCGGCCTACGCCATCAGGCTGCAAGATGCCGTCCTTGCACATCTGGTGCAGGATATAATAGGTTTGATTCTTGTTAAACCCACACAGCTCTTGAGCTTTCTGATTCGTAATCGACGGCTTATGCTTCAGATATTCAAGAATCCGGTCCTTTGCTTGAATCTGGCTTACCGTCTTATCCTGCACATAGGCCACATCGGTTTTCACCGTTTCATAGACCTTTAGGGACAGCATATAGGTCTTGCCGTTCAGTTCCAGAAGCCCCTCGTCCCGGAGAGCGTTCAGAACCTTGTGGGCATTGTCGTCGGTTTCCTGAATCGTCTTTGCCGCCTGCTTCAGGGTGATTTTCTGGTGCTCCCGCAGATAGTGCAGAATCATCAGCTCCGACAGCGTGAACATCTTGGAACGCTTATCCTGCGTCTCTGCGATGAAACGCACGAAGCTCTGGTTTTCCATCGTGCTGCGAAGGGTCAGCCGGACGGAGTTGGGTGTGCTTGCATACTCCGGGTAGGGTTTGCCCTCGGTGAGCATACTCTGGAACATAATGTCCACGCCCTGCCCGGAACGCTGCACATATTTCAGGTGCTGAAGGGTCATGGCGATCAGCTTATTCCGGGGAATGGACTGGTGGGTGATGATGTTGCTTTCGTTGATGTCCCCCGGAAAGCCGCCGGGGTTCTCAATCACGATCTTTGTGGGGTAGTGCTTGACGTAGACCGGTGCCATATCCTCATAGGAGCGGTGCGCCAGTGCATTCAGCAAAGCCTCCTGAAAAACCGCCTCGGAGAAATCATACACCTCCAGCCGGAACAGCCCCACCTGCACATTGGTCAGGCGGTTATAGGTGCGGATGCGCTCGGTCAGCTTATCCAGAATCGAGATCACCGGCTCCTGCATATCCATGCGGTTGTCGTATTCCGTCTGCGCTTCGTCGCTGTAATGCAGGTAGATCACCTCTGCCTGCGGCAGCAGCCGTGCAATAGATGCTGCCTTGCCCACAAACAGCAGCCCTGCCACCGTTACACGCACTTCGTCCTTGTCCATGCGGATCAGGTTCAGGTTGTCCAGAAAGGTGGTATCTGCCAAATCCGGCAGGGCAGAGCCTGCATCCCGAATCCGCAGCTTCTCTTTCAGGCGGTACACTTCCAGCAGGTCAATGTCGCTTTCGGTTGCACCCTCCACGATCTTTGCCGAAAAGTCCGGGTTATCGGCAGGGGAGTACACATCGTTTGCCGGGTAGTCGGGCTTTGTCACGTTCCCCAGCCTTCTGTAATAGATGCCGCCGGTGGTGGCAACATGAGAGTTGGATTTCTCCACCGATACCACCAGCACCACACCGTCAGAGGTTTCCACCGGCTCGATTTCGGTAAACAGGCTGGGCCGGGTCATATCGTAGATGGCTTCCATCAGTGCCTGCGGGTCGCTTTTAGGGCAGCCTGTAATGGTGCCGTCATCTTCCACGCCAAACAGCAGAACGCCGCCCTTTGTATTTGCCAGCGCAACCGCACTTTTCACCGCAAGGTCTTTCCGCTGCCGGTAGTCCTTGCACTTCACCCACGACTTAAACTCCTGCCGGGTGCTCTCCCCGGCAGTAATCATTTTACGGAGCGCTTGTTCGGTCATGGTTGGGGCCTCCTTTCCCTAAATCAAATCATTCGATAGCTTCACCAAGGAGTGTTGCGTTCACATTCTCTTTCTGTCATGTTGTTCCTGTTTACGCAAGAACCTCTTCATACTAAATTTGTCAACCGCCACACTTTCTTCTATTTTTTTCTGCATAGCCATGACCGCTTTCATTTTAATGACTTCTGCTTTTGCTCTACTGCTGATTGCCTCGTCCACCAGTTGCTCATAATTCAAATTCGGCTCGCCATCCTCATTCGTTTCAATCTGAGGTCTATAATCCGTACATGCCGCAAACAGCTCCGCTTGTTTTTCCTTTTCCCACAACTTTCGAGGGATCTCTTCAAGCTGTTGTTTATATTCCTCATAAATTTCAGGTTTTTCAGCTTTAAGCGATTTTTTATATTGGTTAATGGCCATTATCTTCTGCTGATACTCTGAATCGCTTATTCCAGCACACCAAACCTGCTTGGAAATAGTCTCATCAAACAAGATTTTGACATCCCATAGTATTTCATCATATTCGTCTTTTTGAAATCTCCTCAACATCTCATGTCGAAGTGGATATAAACTAATTTCCAAATTTCGTTGCTCAATGCGGCATGCGGCGATGGCCACTCGCAACGATGCAAGTGCAATCACCGTTGTAACAATCGTCCCTATAATTTCCACCAAAATATTGCACCCCCTCGAATTGCTTTATTCCATCACTCTAATCGTACTCTCAATAAACGCAATCTCGTCTTCCGTCAGCTCGTACTTCTTGTACAGCTTTTCGTCCGTCCATTCTTCCGTAAAGTTCTGCACCGGAACAAAGTCAAAACTTGCCCTTGTGATATGCTGGGAAACAGCAATCAGAGAAAGCAGAAAACGGACAAACCGCGTCCGAAGATAATTGTAATAGTTGATTGCTTCCACTTCAGTATCAAATGCACCTGCAATCAAATAAGTTTCTGTGCAGATAGATTCCGGCGGCAAAATCTCTGTGGTGGAAAGGACCCTAAACATTCCATTTTTGTCAGGCTGTCCAGCGTGTTCTGCACTCAAGTAGGAAATCATAACTTTCCACTTATCAATCAGTTCCACGCCAATATTGACCATACTCCGCAGATATTTTCCAGTGCCTTTATTGTAGCGAAGCGTCAAATCGCCTTCTTCAAACGGAGCTACATTCGTTGCCAATCCAAATGGTTTACGGCTGGACACCATTGAAGAAAGTTTTTCTTCGTTATGCGCCAGAACTTTATGAACGATTGAATCTGCCATTGGGTATCGAATAAGAGTTCCATGCTCATTCAAGTGCTTTGTAGCTGTAGATTCCACGCCATTTCGATAATTTGTAAAAGCACATTTTCCATCATGGCTATTGTCCCACAGAAAATAGCAAAGACCACCTGCAATATCTACCGTTGGGAACAAATCAGTTGAACTTGTGAAATCAACAATTTTGGACAAATGGGTATCATTCAGCATATCAGTTCGAAATTGGTCTAGTCCTTTACCGCCTGAATACCAACGAGCTGGAATAATCATCGACACATAGTGAGGATTCATGCCGATTGCTTCTCGAACAAACAAATCATAAACAGGTGATGCACTCGTATTGTTGCCTCCATCCATCTCCTGATACGGCGGATTGCCCACAATGGCATCAAATTTCATGGGCTGTCCCTCCTTTCCCCATGTATCGGTTCGCTGCAGCTTCTTTGCCAGACGCTGCGGGTCGTTTTCCATCCGTTCCAGCAGGTGCGGAATGTAGGTGGTGTTGACCGTCCAATCCTGATAGCCCACCAGCGTCCGCCGGGTGATACTTTCTGCCATCCGGGTCTTGCACAGAACAAAAATCTGCTGCTCCACGGTTTCCTGCCAGAGAGCCTGTGTCTGCTCCAGCGGCAGCTTGTCCTCCGGGCCGGGCAGCTTCATAGCGTACAGGCTGTATGCCATATACAGGGGATACAGGCCGGATTTGGAGTTCATTTCCAGAATCCGTGCCTCCGGGTTGAGGAAGATATCCTCAGTGACCTGCCCCTGATCCACCAGACGAGGCTCCTCCAGAACCTCCTGCGGATCGAACTGTTCGTTGAGGAAGCAGTAACCGCCCACCATGCTGCTCAGATGAAGGTTCACCACCCGCCACGGGGTCAGAACGGTTTCCTTGTCGGGGTTGCGGAAGTGGCTGAAGATCTCGGCAATGCGCTTCACACGCTCGGTGGGCGGCAGCTCGTCCGCAGCCTTTGCCATGCGGCGGATGCGCAGACCCGCCCCGCTGACCACATCCTCGTCGTAGTATTTCAGCAGCTTGCGGAACAGGGGCTTGTCCACGGTTTTGGGCATGAACTCCTGCCAGGATTCCTCATCCACCAGCGTGATGAAGTCTGCCATCTTGATGCTCTCGGTCAGATCCACCTTGGCACCGTAAATCAGCAGAGGCAGGCGGATGGACACATTCCGCAGCAGCCGGATGACCTTCTCCCGTTCCTTTTTCTGCTCTTGCAGTTTCTTGAGCAGGTCATCATCCTCTTTGGTGCGCTCCCGCTTGGGCTTGTTGGAAATCTTGTCTGCCTTTTCGTATTCCTCGCCCGTCAGCCCCTGATTATTGATGTGGACTTTGGTTTCCTTTTTGGCGGCTTTCTGCTCGCTGAGCTTGTCCGACAGGGTATGGAACAGCTGCACATCGTCCTCGTCCATGACGATGCCGGTGTCCTGTTTGTAGACCGATTCATCGTCAAAGCCGCTCTTGATGGCTCTATCCACCGTCAGACGCTTGATCTGCCGCATCATTCTGGAGACGCTGTATGCAGTCATCTGGGTGCCGTCCACTGCAATCACCGGGCAGAAGTTCAAGAACTCGCCCAGTGCCGCCCGGTTCTGCTCCTCGTTGGTCCGGCCCCGCTTGGTAATGCGGTTGACCTCAGAAATCACGTTCAGGGCACGGTCTGGGGCAAAATCAAAGACGTAGCAGCGTTCCTTCTGTTTGCCGTCCAGCACCCCTGCCGACTGCACCCGGAAGATGGTCTGCATATAGCCGGACGCAGCCGTGCTTGCCGACCCGGTCAGCATCATCACAGCCGTCCATTCCGGCACTGTCACGCCGGTGGTCAGCTTGCCGCAGGAAATGGTAATGGTGTAGCGGTTCGCCTTGATGACCTGCTTTACCAGCGTCAAGGCGTTGTCGTAGGGCATTTCGGCATCGCCATCGCCTGCAACGTTAGCGATTTTATAGGCTCCAAACACAGGGTGGTCTTTCAGCAGCCTGCTCAGGGCACTGGCTTCTTTCACGCCCGGAACCATCCAGAGGGTATGCCGGAACATCTCCCGGTACTCCGGCGTGGAGTAGGGGTAATTGCTCTCCGGGTTCTCCGAAGAAATCAGGTCCAGAAAGCTGCGCACATCGGCCTCGTGGACAAAATCACCCACCTGTGCGCCAGCCGGCAGAGGACGGAAATCCCGTGCCGGGTCGCCCGTCCACACCCGGAAAAACTCGGTAAAGTTGAACGCCATCTCCAAGGTCTCGTAGCGGTAGGAGGTGGGCAGACTTTTCCCAAGGTCGAAGGTCAGAATGCGAAGTTCCGGCAGGTCTGCATAGGGGTTATGGTCGCCGGGGTGCAGGGTGTCCCACTCCCGCTTGCGCTTTTGCTCCATGACGTAGTCCCATGTGTAGACGTTGTTCTCGTACTTCTGCATCAGGTTGTACGGTGTACCGGACAGCTGCAGAACCTTGGGAGCCTTGCCGTTCTTTTCCGCTTCCAGCAGAGACTGCACCTTCTGCCCTCGCTGGGTCTGGGTGCCCTCATGGGCTTCATCGTAAATCACAAGATCCCAGTCCATATCGAAAACGGCGTTATTCTTGTCAAACTTTCCGTCTGCCCGCTGAGAGCCGCGCAGGTCCTGCATGGAGGCAAAGTAAACAAACGCCTTGCCGGAATTCTGGTAGGCTGTCAGGTTTGCATCGTTGCGTGCATCCATTGCCGCATCGTAAACGGACGAATCCGTATCGAAACGGTCTTTTTTCAGGAAAGCACGGTTGTCTCCTTCGCCAAAAATCAGGTCAAAATCGTTGCGCCAGCCATCTTCCACCACCGGGCGGTGGGTGACCACAATCACCTTCTGATAGCCAGCTTTTTTGATGAGCGCATAGGCCGTGACCGTTTTGCCGAAACGCATCTTGCAGTTCCAGAGCATCGAGTTTTCCTTGCGGAACACCCGCAGCGTCTGATTGACGCAGTCCATCTGCTCATCCCGCAGGGTAATGGCTCTCTTTTTGGGCGCAGCAGGGACAGTCTGCGGCAGAAAGCTGATCTGCCCCTCACTCTTTTCGGCAGCGGTCAGAGCCGTGCGGCCCTCTTTTACCGCCTGAATCGCACGAATGGCAACGGACAGCGGCACCTCAAACCATTCGCTGTCCTGATTGGAATTGGAGAACTTCCGGGCCGAAAAGCCAGAATTGTACAGCACGTTATGGACATCGTCATCATCGAACAATTCCGTATCGGTCGTACCGTCCGAGAAGGTGACGGTTCTGCGTGCCAGCTCGGTATATTGCAGGTCGTATTCAACCATCGCCGTCTTGGTATACTGGTCGATGCGGTCACGGGCAGCACAATTCAGCTCCGCACAGTTGGGCGGAAGCTGTTTGTAGCTGTTCACGCTGTCAAAATTTGTCTTTCCGATCTTCCAGTAGCCCTCGTGCTGGGCATCGTGAATCGTAAAGATGTAAATCAACCGATACGACATGGTTGGTTTATACGCTGCCATTTTCACTTCCTCCCCTCACCATCGAAAGGAACGTCATTGTCTGATTGGAACGCCAGTCTTTTATGATGCTGTAAATTCCGTTGTGCGCCCGGATATTTCCGCTTTTGCATCCGGGGCAGAGGTCAATTTGTTCCTCACTGCCGAACCAGCTGATAATTTCAATTTTGTTTTCCTTACAGCTGCCCGGAACCACATACTTTGTGCCGTCCATCTGCCAGAGGTTCCACGCAATGATGTTGGCGATCACCTTCATCTGCCGCAGGTGGGGAAGTTTGCCAAAGCGTTCCCGGTAAACCTCCACGAAGGTCACAAACAGGTTTTCCCGTGCCAGCAGCAGGCTGTCGCCCTGATACTCAAAGCCGTACACGCTCTGGAACGCCCGCTTCGTCCATGTGAGCCATTCTTCTTCGGTGTCCGTGTTTTCGCCGATAACACGCAGCTTGCGGTCCAGCAGGCCAATTCGCTGGGAAATGGGAATAGCCTCGCCCGTTACGGTGTCGTAACGGCTCACGAGATAGGGAGCCTCACCGCAGGAGATTTCCAGCCGCTGTGCATCCACATATTTCTGCCATGTGTGCTGACGATCATCCGGGAAGGCAATTTTGTCGGCCGTAGCTTTCCACGACATCTCCTTCTGGATGTTGAAAACATTCTTCCGTCCGAACCACTGCTCGTCCACCAGATTGTTCTGCGCATTGCAGATCCAACTGGGAGTAAACACCTCGGCTTTGTCACGGGTGCGATTGGTCTGGTGCTCCAGTGCTTTTTCCACTCTGGGCTGGATCAGACTGTCCTGTTCGCCTGTAACCAGTTCCGGCAGGATTTCTTTTTTGAAGCTGTATGGTTCGCCCAGTTCAGCGTAATCATCGGTTGCCCAGATGATGTTTTTCTTAGTGGTCTTGTCCTGAAGCAAAATCTCAAGGAGAGTGCGTTCATGGTTCAAAAGCTCCTGCTCCAACAGGTCAATTCCTGCAATGCTGAACATCCGCCGCCCTCCCTTCCATTTGTTGATGGTACTATAATAACACACCTTTCGGGGTTTGTGAATGTGTACCATCTACCGTTTTCATCAGGGCACCCCATTTTCCAGTGCCCTGCCGGGAAGAATCCAAAGAGCGGCGGAACGCTCGTTGGCACACGACTTTGCCTGCAAAGTCTAGTGTGTTACACCTTGGTTCCGGCTGATGCGGAAAAGGGGCTGCGAGAGGCTCCGGCAAGCACCTGTTCTGTGGCAGAAGGATGCGCGGATGGGCGTGGCAGTTGACGGTCTTTGCCCACCCAGCGCAGGCTTGCAGAGGAACCAATGGTGTACGTTCCCCTTCCTGCCGCAGCAGCGTTTCTCCCCTATAAGGCACAGGGAAAACGATCAACGTCTGTGCTTGCCCCGCATCCCTGTCTTTGTGCGGTGCTTCAGCATAGAGGATTTATTGAACACTCGCAGCAGGGTCATCTGTTCTTCTTTCGTCAGCTTGGAATAGTCGATGCCGATCTGTCCCATCAGGACATTCATCTTCTTTTCCAACGGTGAACCTTCAAACTTCTGTGCATTTTCAAGCTGCTTCCTCGCTTGCTCGATGGCTGCGCCGTCCGATGTAGTTTTATCGTTTCCATGTGCCGCTTTAATCTGCTTCAGGATCGCCACCAGCTCATCGTAGAGGATCCGCCCGAAATACTCGTCCTCGTTGATTCGCGCTGCCTTCAGCGTCCGCATGGTCAGGTCCTCTGTGTCGGCATGGTATCGCTTTTCCAGTTCCTGCCGGGTGGCTTCTACCATGGCATTCATGTCCCGGATGCGGTCACTGACCAGACCATCCACACAGATCTCAAGGTCGGTCATCCACCGGGCAAAATCGGGATGTTCCAGAAGCTCACACAGCAGCCGATGATTGAATTTTCCATTCCTTAATACGTCCACTGCGCCATCGCTCAGATGCAAGTCCGAAAGGACTGCATCTGGGCGTTTTTTGTTTTCTGTCACACCCAGCAGGTAGTCGGTGGTCACGCCATAGAACTCAGCCAGCGTTGTCACGGCGTAAATGCTGAGGTCGGTCACATCGTCGCTCTCATACTTCGACAGTGCCGATTTGGACAGACCCGTCTGCTCTGCCAGCGTTTCCAACTTCAGATTCCGCTCCACACGCAGGTCTTTGAGCCGTTCTCCCAGTGTCAGCTTGATGTTCATGGTCGCACCTCCGATGTTTTTTGCACAGTATACCACTTCCGGCTGTTCCTGTCCATAAGCGTGGAATTTTGCAGTTTCTGCACCTGTTTTCCGACATTATGGATATACGGCACAGCGGCCATTGCAGTGCTATCCTATAGACAGAAAGAAAACATATAGCTCCCCAGTAGCGAACATATTAAGGGCTTCCCGCGAAAGCCCTCTGAAATATCTTTCATAACAGGACCTTTACAACAGAATGACCGTCCGAACTGCCCAGACCGCCAAGACCTCCCATCGGGGGAGCGAGCGCCCTGCATGGGGCCGACACAGAGTCCAAAAAGATTTCCTGTCGGGAGGCAGCAAGGGAGACCGGCTTCACCGAAGTTCCCATTTGGGGGACACCGGTGATTTTGAACGTGGCAGGGATCAAATCGATCCGTGCCAGAACCTTTGACCAAAGGAGAGATTTTGAGTTTGTATCAAAAGATCAAGTCCGCCATCACCGTTCGGCAGGTGGGAGAGATGTACGGCATGGAGCCCGACCGCCATGGCATGGTGTGCTGTCCGTTCCATTCCGACAGCGACCCCAGCATGAAGCTGAACGACACCTATTATTATTGCTTTGGCTGTGGAGCCAACGGCGATGCCATCGACCTCACCGCCAAGCTGTTTGACCTGAACCCCCGGCAAGCCGCCGAGAAGCTCGCACACGACTTCGGGCTTGGCCCGGACAAGCCGCCCGCCAATGCCATTGCCCTGCCGCCGCCCAAGCGTAGCCTGACGGACGAGCAGTGGGCAGACATCGCCTACTGCCTGCGGGTGCTGACCGATTATCTTGACCTGCTGCACGATTGGCAGGAACGCTACAAGCCAACCAGCCCGGATGAACCGCTGGACGAGCGGTTCGTGGAAGCCCTCCACATGACCGAGACCGTCGAGCACCTGACGGACTGCGTTGCATTTGGGACGCCCCAGCAGAAGGCCGCTGCCGCCGCACAGCTGCTGTCCGGGTCGTACCTGCTGATGCTGGAGGAGCGCACCGACCGCCTTGCTCTGGCAAAGTGCGCCTGACGATTCATTCACCTAAAGTGGTGCTTATCATTATGATAATCACCACTTTACTTTTTTAAAGGAGAACCACCACATGAAGAAAAACATTTCCCGCAACCCCTTATGGCCGGACTGGTACAACGGCAAGA
>ERZ773185.2806-NODE-2806-length-10780-cov-3.162238_pt1 | contig 10780 bp, 10 predicted proteins | sample MGYA00580531_ERZ773185 | MGnify/ENA primary metagenome ERZ773185 (study PRJEB29015, sample SAMEA2737799) | human gut metagenome | biome: human gut; feature: human-associated habitat; material: faeces | place: China | collected 2012 ...
CCTCCTGGTACATTTCCATCGCCTTAGTACTCTCCCCGTCAAGTTGATAGCAAAGGCCCGCATTTTCATATAGTGCCGCAAGCTTTTCCTTGCTGTACTTTCGTCTTATCCGCCGGCGCATGGATACTCCCATCGGATCATAAAGCTCATACCTGACCGAGCCGTCCGGACAGATCTTCTCCCGCAGAAAATTGCCCATCCATCTGGCACGTTCAATGAGCCATTCGATGTTCCGCTCTCCTGTGATCATCTCTGCCATGCGCACCGTAAAGGAATCTACAATGGACACCTCCATCAAAAACTCCTGCATCTGCGGTTCCCACTGGTCATACACATGAAATTCCAGATAGTCCCACACATGATCCTGTGACCACTTAAATATCTTCTCATAATGCTCGACACCCAGTATACAGTCTCTCCATTTATCATTTTCCCGGATTCTCTGATACAACATATACCACGCAAGCGGATACCCGCGGAATAAACCTACAAGCCTTCGCTCCATCTCCTCCGTCAGAATAATATCCGCCGCCTTTGTAAATCGTTTTACATCCTTCGGTGAAAAGAACAAAAGCTCCTCATCGATCACATAAAAGCCTTCCCTAAACCTGGCATCACTCATCCACGGAAGCACCGGACATCGTCCGCTTAAGATCAGCCAGATATCTTCTCTGCGAATCAGCGCAAGAACTGCCTCCCGCAGCTTTTCATCATTCTCCCATGCCAGACGGTGCAGATTATCGATCACCACAATGCGCCTTGTCTTTGCGCTCGGAAGCTTTAACTCCTCTGCGCGCAGCGTTTCCGCATCAAACAGATCATATGTCTCCTTCTGCCGGATCATATAATGCTTCACCAGACTCGTTTTGCCGGAGCCTGTCACGCCGTAAATATAAGTAGTCATATTTTCCTCATCTGCCGCCTTCATCAGCTTCCACGCCTTGATCGGTTTGATATAGCAGTCACGTTCCCGTGCTTTTTTCGCCTTTTCCATTCTTTCTCCTCTCTTGTTTGTTATGACAACCTTCGTTGCTCTCTGTCATTCAGCCGTACAACCCATTTTCAAGACTGTCTTCGCCGGCTTTCCCTCCGACTTATTTCCAGGGCGCACACCACACACTCTTCCAGTGCCTTTGCTGCTCTGACAGTGGCAAGCTCCTCCGGTTTGACCTTCTCCTTCCGCACCGCAAAGCATGCATCGAACAGATCACTTTCCTGACAACGCTCAATCCCCTCTCCAAAGCAGCCGGCAAAGGCGATCACCTTTTTATGATACTTCCTTGCCAGAGCGGCGACTCCCGCCGGAGTCTTTCCCATCAGCGTCTGTTCATCCATTCGCCCCTCTCCGGTGATCACAAGATCCGCCGAAGCAATCTCCGCCTCAATGCCGCTCTCGCGAAGCACAATGTCAATGCCCTTTGCCAGATGTCCGTTAAGAAACATCAGAAATGCATAACCAAGTCCTCCTGCCGCACCGGCTCCGGGCGTCATCCGCCCGGTCTTATCTGTGCTTTCACATGTATCCTCTGCGATATCCGCAAAATGCTCCATTCCTTTTTCCAAAATCTGTACCATTTCGGGGTCTGCCCCCTTCTGCGGTGCAAATATCATACTGCAGCCGTTCTCTCCGGTCAACGGATTTGTTACATCACAGACAATCTGAAACTCACACTCCTTCAGCACCGGAAGCAGTCCGCTCCGGTCAATCCGAGCCACCTGCAGCAGCCCTTCCCCGCCGCGGCAGACCTCTTCTCCTCTGTCATTTTGAAAACGTACCCCCAATGCCTGCAGCATACCGATTCCTGCATCATTGGTCGCACTTCCTCCAATTCCGATAATAAAACGTCGACAGCCTCTCTCCACAGCATTCCGGATCATCTCCCCCACGCCGTAGGTTGTCGTTTTCATGGGATTTCTCTGATCGTCAGACACCAGCATCAGTCCTGCCGCCTGTGCCATTTCAAGCACGGCTGTCCGTTGCTCTCCCTTTCCGTATACAATATACTCCGCCTGTGTCAAAGTCCCAGCAGGACCGGTCACAGTACATGTCACACTCTCTATCTGCTGCTTTGCAAAGGTCAGTGCCTCTACCGTTCCCTCACCACCATCTGCCATGGGATATACCTTTATCTCACTGTCCGGATAAATCTGCTCTGCCGCCCGCTTAACCGCCTCTCCGGCTTCCCGAGAGCGCATACTGCCCTTAAACGAGTCCATCGCTATAATGATCTTGTTCATGTCTGGTCATATCCTTCCTTGAATCAATCGAAAAGAGGGAAAGCATTTCGCTTTCCCTCTTCATTGTAGCATATTCACCCTGTCCGGGTAAATGCTATATTTTACTTTTGTTCCATACTGACTACGGTGAAATCCAGCCCCTCGATCACATCCCGTATTACGGAATCATCGATCTCCCTATAAATGGACACGACAGCCTGCTTCTTATTCAGATTGACCTTTGCCACGACACCGTCCAGTTCGTCCAGATGCTTCTCAATCCTGTTCTTACAGTTCTGACAATGCATTCCGTCAATATGAACGACCAGTTCACGAAGCTTCGATCCATCAATCTTCTTTTTGACCGGTTTCTCCTTGGACCCTCCGCAGCAGTCGCCTTCCCCCTTCATGTGCTTTAAGGTGCTTACAATTGCCGGTATCAGTATGATGATCAGTATTACGACGATTAAAAGTGTCTGACCATTCAAATTATCATCCCCTTTAATCCTGTTATGATTGCCGCGAGTTCATACTTTTACCGCATGATCATTTTTTTGCATGCTTTTTCTGATTGGACATACATGAGCGGGAACAGGATCCTGCAGATGGACATCCAATACAATGAACACCCCTCTTTTTCTCTTTTCGGATGTATAAAACCGCGGAACCCACGATCAACACCAGAAGTGCGATTACAATAACATTGGCAAGCATACCTGTCATAACTCATCATCCCTTTCTAATCATTAATCCAGCTGATACTCTGTATCAATTGCTCTGTTCGCTTTCTGGATCAGATATACGATAACTGCTGCAAAGATAAGACTTATTTTTCATATCGCCAAATTTTTTGCGATGTTTTTTTGCTCTATATCAAGTGTGTGGGAGCACAAATGTGATATTTAACTATCGTTCACATAAAGGAACGTAGAAAGGATGGCTACGGAAACAAAAAAAGCAGGAACTTTCACAAGCTCCTGCCCCGTCTGAGTAAAAGATTGAGAGGAGGATATTACCTCCCCATATAAAAATTATTTCTGATTCTTAATCTTCTCTACGTAAGCATCGATTACGGCCACGGCTGTGATGTTTACGATATCCTGTACACTGCTCTCTGAGTCAGTAAAGTGGATAGGCTTGTTCAAGCCCATCTGGATAGGACCGATGATCTCTGCCTCTGGGTTCAAGCCCTGGAGAAGCTTGTAAGCACCATTCGCACTGCTCAGGTTAGGGAATACCAATGTATTCACATCCTTGCCCTTGAGACGGGAGAATGGATATTTCTCATCGCGAAGATCCTTGTTGAGTGCATAGTTCACCTGCATCTCACCGTCGATGGCGAGCTCTGGGAATTCCTTCTGCATCTCTGCCACTGCCTTCTTCACCTTTACAGGAGAACCGATGGCATCGGTACCGAAGTTAGAGTAGCTCAACATGGCCATTACCGGCTCTTCGTTGAAGAACTTCACGGTGCCAGCAGACAACTTGGCGATATCGGTAAGGATATCCTCGTCTGGGTGACGGTTGATCAATGTGTCTGCAATATAATATACGCCCTTCTGGGTGTTAAGGATGTGCATGGTTCCGAAGGTCTTGTAGCCCTCGCGGATGCCGATTACGTCCTTAGCCACCTTGATGGTGTTGCTGTACTTGGTGTAAAGACCTGTGATGAACGCATCAGCATCACCCTGCTCAACCATAGACATACCGAAGTAGTTGCGCTCGTACATCTTATCATAAGCCTCCTCGAAGCTGTATCCCTCGCGGGCACGCTTCTCTGCCAGGTGCTTGGCAAACTTGGCACGGCGACCCTGCTCGTTGTCGGCACGCATATCCACGATCTCGATGTTAGAGAGGTCGAGCTTCAAGCGGCTAGCCACGCGGTTCAAGCGGTCTGGGTTACCCAGCAGGATAGGCTCGCAGATGCCTTCGTTCTTAGCCTGAACGGCAGCCTTCAGCATGGTTGGGTTGCCACCCTCGGCGAATACCACGCGCTGTGGATGGAGGCGGGCTGTATCATGGAGCTTGCGGGTGAGCTTGGTCTCCTGACCGAGCAACTGGCGCAATCCCTGCTTGTACTTCTCCCAGACGGTGATCGATTTGCAGGAGCGCGGGAGAGGAAAGCGGGCAGAGGAGAGGCGAGGGAATGCGGAGGAGAGCCGGGTAAGCGCGGCGGAATGCCGTGAAAATACCGCGGAGCCGCTTGATTGCCCTGCCCCGCAGCCGGAGTCGCCGGAATCTGAGGAGGAACAAACCAATGCGAGATGAAATCAGAATGATTTTAGGCCAGTCCCAGTATTTCGGGCTGGCGGTCAGCGTGGCGGCCTATCTGTTCGCCGCATGGTTGAGAAAAAAGACGAAGCTGGCCATTTTAAATCCATTGCTCATCTCCTCGGCCCTGATTATCGGCTGTCTGGTATGCGTAGGAATGGATTATGAGACATATAATAAGGGTGCCGGATTTTTAGGATGGCTGCTGACGCCCGCCACGGTCTGTCTGGCGATCCCGCTCTACGAGCAGGTGGAGCTTTTGAAAAAACATTCCAAGGCAATCGTGCTTGGATTGATCTCCGGTGTGATTACGAGTCTTGTGTGTGTGCTTGTACTGGCACTGTTGTTTCATTTTGATCATGCGCAGTATGTGACGCTTCTGCCGAAATCCATCACGACCGCGATCGGCATGGGAATATCGGAGGAGCTTGGCGGTTATGTGACACTTACTGTGGCAATCATAATTATTACCGGTATTCTTGGAAGTGTTCTGGCGGAGACGGCGTGCAGGATCTTTAAGATCACGGAGCCGGTTGCAAGAGGTGTTGCGATCGGAACGGCATCGCATGCGATCGGTACCTCCAAGGCAATGGAAATGGGAGAGACGGAAGGGGCGATTTCCGGCTTGTCGATTGCGGTTGCAGGTCTTTTGACGGTTGTGGGAGCGTCCGTATTTTCCTGCTTTCTATAAAGAAAGGATGTACCGCCTCGCTATTGCTTTTTGAGGGCGAATCGTTTATCATAAAAAAGAGTGTGTGTAACCGATATACATCGAACGTCAGCAAAAGTGTAGAAATGAGGAGTGCTTATGGAGAAGAAGCAGAAAAAAAATATAGATATATCTGTACAGGAGTCGGAGGAAATCTTTCATCCGGATTATGTGGCATCACAACAAAAGAAAAAGAAACGTTTCCGGGGAATGCTTGGTCACTGGTTTGGTCTGTTTCTTGTTATTATCATATCAATCGTTATATTTTACTGCCTTTCTAATATGGTGCATATTCTGAAAGCAGTGCGGACGCTGGTGAAGCTTCTGATGCCGGTCATATATGGTCTGGTGATCGCATACCTGCTGAATCCGCTGATGGTATTTTACGGCAATGTATTTTACCGCCTGTTTGGAAGAAAGATTCCGGAGGACGAGGAGCGGCATGTGGAACGTTATCAGAAGTTTTCCAAGGTGATCAGCCTGATCCTGGCGATGATCACAGGTCTGCTGATCATTACCGTGCTGCTCTGGATGCTGATCCCGCAGGTGTTTAACAGTGTCATTGCACTTGCCAATACGCTGCCGGATCAGGCACAGGATTATTATCATAAGGTCAGCAAGTGGGTTATGGACAATCCTTATATGGCTAATCAGTTTCAGGATGCGCTGCTTCATCTGACTGACAGTCTGGATGAGTGGACACAGAAGGATCTGCTTCCGTGGCTGCAGACCGGGCTCCTGCCGAATGTCAATTCGCTTGCGTCTATGTTTGCAAGTGGTGTGTTCAGTGTGCTGGGCGTATTATATAATCTGCTGATCGGCTGTATTGTTGCCGTGTATCTGCTTCTTGGCAAGGAGAAGTTTTTGGCACAGGCAAAGAAAATGATCTATGCGGTCTTTGGAAAGAAGCAGGCAGATGTGATCTTGCATTACAGTCGCATGACAAATGATACATTTAGCGGCTTCATTGTTGGTAAGATCGTGGACTCAGCGATTATCGGAGTGATCTGTTTTATTGTAATGTGGATCCTGAGGCTGCCGTATCCGCTGCTGATCAGCGTGATCGTTGGTGTGACGAATGTGATCCCTGTATTCGGTCCGTATATTGGAGCGGTGCCGAGTGCATTACTGATCTTGTTGGTCAGCCCGATGCAGTGTTTATATTTTGTGGTTTTTATCATTATTCTGCAGCAGCTGGACGGAAACGTAATAGGACCTGCTATTCTTGGTGAATCGACCGGTCTGACCGCATTCTGGGTACTTTTTGCAATCCTGCTGTTCGGCGGAATGTGGGGCATTGTCGGCATGATCGTCGGAGTGCCGTTGTTTGCGATGATCTATCGTCTGCTGAAGGACTATCTGGAGCTTCGGCTGTATCATAAGAGACTTAGTACGGAGACAGAGATGTATAAGGATCTGAAGAGTATTCAGTCCGATGTCCAGGGAGATAAGCATTATATCCTGTATACAAAGAAGGAAAAGAGAAATGCAAATCTGCGTAGAGATGCAGAGGATAAAATAACGCTGATGCAGCTGTTAGACCAGAAGCCGATGGATGTTTCGGATGCGGAGGGAGAACAGCCGAAGCTGAAGAATGCAGCAGGGCAGGATAGTCAAAATGCATCGGAGAAGACAGTGGACGATTTGGCAGAAGGCGGCAGAGACGAGTATGGGAAGGTCGTGGAAGCCGGGGAAAACATGCCGGGGCGGACTGTGGAAGCTGCAGATGTATTAGTGACAGACAAGCAGGAACACAAATAAAGCAACGGTTAATGATAGAAAATGATGCCGGCCGGGTGTGCAGGACCGGAATCAAAAGGGGAGCTGTACACAGAAATGGGGAAAATATGATTAAAAGTATGACAGGCTTTGGAAGAAGCGAAGTGATCACCGAGGAATATAAGATGACAGTGGAGATGAAGGCGGTCAATCACAGATACTGCGATATCGGGATCAAGCTTCCTAAGAAGTTTAATGCATTTGAGAATGCAGTGCGTTCCACCGTGAAGGAATATGCTTCCAGAGGTAAGATTGATATTTATATTTCTTATGAGGATTATGCCGGAAAGCGGACAAAGGTGGATTACCACGATACCGTTGCAAGAGGCTATATGGATGCGATCGAGAAGGCGACTGCCACCTTTGGTATTGAAAAGGGAATCTCTGCGGCAGCACTGATCCGTATGCCGGATGTGATCGCTCTGGATGAGATGGAAGACGATGAAGAGACGTTGTTTCCGGTGCTGGAGCAGACGTTAAGAGAGGCTGCCACATATTTTGCAGAATCCCGAGAGAAGGAAGGGGAGCATCTGTTCCGTGATCTGAATGAGAAGTTAGATGGTATTGAGCAGATGGTATGTGATGTGGAGAAGCGTTCTCCGGAGATGCTTGCTGAGTACAGACAGAAGATCACAGATAAGGTAGAGGAGCTGCTTGGTGATAAGAATATTGATGAGCGTGTGCTTGCGACAGAGCTTACGATCTATGCAGATAAGGTCTGTGTGGATGAAGAGACAGTCCGGCTTCACAGCCATATCAAGAATATGAGAGATACATTGCTGCTGGGAGAGAACATCGGACGCAAGCTCGACTTTATCGCACAGGAGATGAATCGAGAATCTAATACCATTCTTTCAAAAGCAAATGACAGGACACTTTCCAATATTGCCATTGATCTGAAGACGGAGATCGAGAAGGTTAGAGAGCAGATTCAGAACATTGAATAATGGCAGAGCCGGGAGGAAATAAAATGCTGGTAAATGTCGGTTATGGGAATGTGGTTAATATGAATAAGGTCATCAGCATTGTGCGTGCCGATGCGGCACCGATCAAGCGGATGATTCAAAATGCCAAGGATGCAGGGCTGGCGGTGGATGCCACCTGTGGCAGAAAAACAAAATGCATTCTGGTCATGGACAGTGGACATCTTGTTTTGTCGGCACTTCTGCCTGAAACGATTGAGAGCAGAGTGAAAACGCCGATGGATTATGAGAAGCATAATGAGGAAATGGAGGAATAAAAATGTCAGACAGAGGAGTTCTTACAGTGATTTCAGGATTTTCGGGAGCCGGGAAAGGAACCGTTGTTAAACAGCTCCTTCAAGAATACGATTATGGTCTGTCGATCTCAGCGACAACCCGATCACCGCGGGAGGGGGAGCAGGATGGTAGAGAATATTTCTTCAAAACAAAAGAAGAGTTTGAGAAAATGATCAGAGAGCATCAGCTCATTGAGTATGCGCAGTATGTCGGAAATTATTACGGAACACCAAAGGAATATGTGGTGCAGCAGTTGGAGCAGGGCAAAGACGTTATTCTTGAAATTGAAATGCAGGGAGCGCTTCGTGTCCGCGAGATCCTTCCGGAGGTAAATCTGATCTTTCTGACACCGCCAACGGTGGATGAACTGGAACGGCGGCTGGTCAGCAGAGGAACAGAGACGGCAGAGGTGATCCGTGAGCGCATGGCGAGAGCCAAAGAAGAGAGTGCTTATATGAAAGAATACGACTATGTTGTCATTAACGATGATCTTGATGAATGCGTGGAGAATGTCCATCAGCTGATCCGCTCTCTTCATTATAAGAGAGAACAGCAGGAGGGCTTCATTCAGAAAATAAAACAGGAGTTTGAAAAAAGATAGTTGATAAATTTATCTTTTTGCGATATTCTAATAGCTAGTGCAATATTTTCAAATTAATCAGATTACAATTGAAAGGGGTATATTTATGTTACATCCATCTTATACAGATTTAATGAAATTAGTAAACAGTGAGGTAGAGACTGGTGAGGCTCCGGTAGTCAACAGCCGTTATTCTATCGTTCTGGCAACCTCCAAGAGAGCACGTCAGCTGATCGATGGAGTTCAGCCACTCGTAAAATCCAAATGTCCAAAACCGCTGTCTATAGCAATTGAGGAGTTAAGCAATTCCAAAATCCATATTCTCAGCGAGGAAGAGGCTGCTGAGCTTGAGGCAAAGAAAGCTAAAGAGGCACAGGAGAGAGCAGAGGAAGCAGAGTCATTCCTTTCTTTTTCTGAGGAAGACTAATCAAATTGTCAGGATAGGAGCTTGTTGATGATGGAACAAAACCAGGATCAGACAAATGAAGTGGAGCAGGAAGAAAACTGCCCGGTAGAAGAAAATACACAGGATAAGGATAATATGAAGAAACCATCAAAGGCACAGCGCATCCGAAGTGCCATTTTTGAGCTGCTTGTTTATGTGGCGATCATTGTGGTATGTGTGATGGTTGTGCCGCGCTATGTGATACAGCGTACGATCGTGGATGGTACCTCTATGGAGGCGACACTGCAGGATCAGGATAACCTTCTGGTCGATAAGCTGTCTTACCGCTTCTCCAATCCAAAACGGTTTGATGTGATCGTATTTTATCCATATGGCAGAGAGAATGAGGATTATTACATTAAGCGGGTAATCGGTCTGCCGGGAGAGACGATACAGATTGTGGGAGATACGGTCTATATTGATGGAAAGGTTCTTAAGGAGAGTTATGGCAAGGATCCGATGACGGAATCCGGCATTGCCTCGGAGCCGTTAAAGCTCGGCAAGGATGAATATTTTGTGTTGGGAGATAATCGTGAGGTCAGCGAGGACAGCCGTTATGAGGAGGTTGGTCCGGTATCCCGCGACAAGATTGAGGGAAGGGCTGTACTTCGGATCTATCCGTTGAACAAGTTTGGCACACTTCGTTCCCAGGGGAATAAGGCTAAGGCTGCAGAGCGCAGTTCGGATGCAGATACAGATGATGCAAAGGTAGTTGCGATCGATGCCGGTCATCAGAGTCGCGGTAACAGCTCGACAGAGCCGGTGGGACCGGGTTCTTCAGTGCGTAAGGCAAAGGTTGCCGGAGGTGCGACAGGTGTGTCTTCTCATGTGCCGGAGTATAAGATTAACTTAAGTGTTGCCAAAAAGCTTCGTAAGGAGCTTGAATCGCGTGGATATAAGGTTGTTATGATCCGCACGAAGAATAATGTCAATATCAGCAATAAGCAGAGGGCGCAGATTGCCAATAAAAGCGGTGCTGATATCTATGTAAGGATCCATGCGGACAGTTCTGCGTCATCGTCAGTACGGGGAGCATCTGCGTTATATCCGTCGACAAAGAACCGGTATGTCGGAAAGCTCAGTGCGAAGTCTAAGAAGCTGTCTCAGTATATGCTGAACAGTTATTGTAAGAAGACAGGAATTCGTAGCAGAGGTCTCTCTCTCAGAGACGATCTGACAGGAACAAACTGGAGTAAGATTCCGGTGACTCTGATCGAGATGGGATTTTTGAGTAATCCGACAGAGGATCGCTATATGCAGAAAAAGTCTACCCAGAACAAAATGGCAAAGGGAATGGCAGACGGAATTGATAAATATTTTAACCGCTAAACCCTAGAAATAATGCGGGTTCGCGGAGTTTTACAAAAAATATTTTAAAAAAAATCAAAAAAATGCTTGCATTTTGTCAGAAAGTAGTGTAATATATCAACTGCTGACGCGGTAAAGCGCAGCAGCGAAATGGTCTGTTGGTCAAGCGGCTAAGACGTCGCCCTCTCACGGCGAAAACAGGGGTTCGATTC
>ERZ773185.2807-NODE-2807-length-10777-cov-34.813561_pt1 | contig 10777 bp, 6 predicted proteins | sample MGYA00580531_ERZ773185 | MGnify/ENA primary metagenome ERZ773185 (study PRJEB29015, sample SAMEA2737799) | human gut metagenome | biome: human gut; feature: human-associated habitat; material: faeces | place: China | collected 2012 ...
TTATGAAAAAAATGAATTTGCTCGTAATGAGCTTGGTTTCAGCCGCAGCTTTGTCTTTCACTAGCTGCAGCAGTAATGATGATTTGGATGATAACAACGCAGGTCAGAACAAGGTAGACAAGTTCTACATGACTTTGACCGTTCAGACTCCTACCAGCAATGGTACAAGAACTGCACAGAAGAATCCTCGTGACGCTTCAAAAGAGGAATCTTATGTAACAAGTGGTACATTCTATCTGGTTGATGCAAATGGTAAGATTGCAAAATCAATCACAATTGATGAGCAGGCATGGGCAGATGCTAAAGTTCCTCAGCAAGGTACCGATGGTAAGACAACACTTCAGGTTCCAGTAGAAAATGTAACTGCAGGTACAACATATAGTGTATATTTCCTGGCTAACGCAACAAGTGCGTCACCACTTACAGGTGTTTTCACTTCAGATAACAAGTTTGCTACAGCATACTCTACTGCTAACAACTTTGCTATGTTCAACCAGAACGATGCTGACGTAAAGGCAAACAGCCATACTGTTGTTTTCAAATCTGACAACAAGGATGCAAATTCTCCAGCAAAGGTTAGCGACATCATTAAGATTGATCGTCTTACCGCACGTATTGACGAGCCAACATCTGAGGCAACAGAAATCCAGACTTATGCTAAGGATGCAGAAGTTACAGAAGCAGAAAAGAAAGCAAATGAAGATGCAAAACAGGCAGTAAGCAAAGTAGCATTAACAAGTTATGCAATCTCAAATGTTGCCAACAAGACAAATGTTATGCAGAAGTGGAATGATGCAAAATGCACAAACCTTTCTATCCCAGAAGGTATCACTTACTTCCAGCCAACATCTGAGTTCGGTACAAAGACATTGCTCCAGAACTATGGCTACTTTAATGCAGTAACAACAGATAAGTCACAAAAGGACTATGTCTTCGAGAACAATAATGAGAATGCTGCAACTTCTATGTACTTCGAGTACAAAGTAGAGCTCAGTGATAAGTATAAGACAAATGCAGACTTCGGGGATGGTACATTCTATCGTTACAACAAGGTTATCTATAGCAGAATCCAGGACATCATCGACTTTTACAAAGACCAAAAGGCTATCTTTGATGGTAAGGACGCAGCCACAGTTATAGCTGAATTGAAAGCAGCTAAAGAAGACACAACAGATCCAGAGGCTAAGTTGGATGAATTCCGCAAGAAGTATGATATCGAGGTCTTCAACGAAGGTAAGACATACTATGTTCAGAAGATCAAGGATCAGTACCTCACTGCAGAGAATACTATTCAGCGTAACAGCATCTACCTGTTAAATGTAAAGAACATATTTAATGTTGGTGCCCAGGTTCCTAATGGTGGTCCAGATGACCGTACATTGTACTATCTCGAAGTTGAGGTTTCTGTTAACCCTTGGGTTCTCAATAGCTACGACGTTGACTTGAAGTAATATTCCGTCAAACCAGACAGATAAAATATAAATACTTATATATATACCAATACTCTCGGGGGAGCAATCCTCCTCCGAGAGTTTATCAATCAAACGTTCGTTCTGAAAAGAACGAAAACATTCTTAAAAGATAACTAACATTGCCGCCCATGTATAAAAGGCGGGAGATACAAAGACGTGCCGTCATACCCCCAACCCGAAAGACTGGCACTTTTCATCCTTAGATAATAACGATGCCGAAGGCAACGAAACAGAGAGCTGATAAAGCAAAAATATTCGCTACCTACGGCACTCTCTATATAAAATAAGTAAAAGTAAAAGATTATAAAAGATAAAGAATATGGCACATTTCCTCAACAACAAATGTTGCAAGCTGGTTTGCATCTCAGCCATCGCACTCACTTCTCTTTCATCATGCATGAAAGATGATATCACGAGCTGCCCTACAGCCCCGGAAGGCCCTACAGCTAAGTTGTCGCTCAAATTCGACTATACTTATAATGTGAAAGAGGCTGATGCTTTCTCTGCTGAAGTGAAGAACCTCAACGTTTATGTGTTCGACAAGAACGGTAAGTTCGTAGATAACTATACCGAGTCGGCTGACAAGTTTGAAACAGGTCATAAGATGGAAATCACAGACCTGCAAGCAGGCAAGTATACCTTCGTCTGCCTGGCTCGTGACAAGCAGCCTGCCGCAATGGGAACAAGAGCCGAAGGTGATGATGAGACCGAGTTTAGCTTTACTAAACTTACCCCAGGTATCTCTACCATCAACGACCTGCAAGAGGAAATGGGCAAAAAAAACGAAAAAGAATCCGTAAACGACAAGCATTTCACCGCACTCTATACCGCACAGGACTCCCTCAACTTTGATGGAGAAAACGATGTACAGGGAAAATTGAGTCTGATGAAGTGTACCAAAACATACCGCGTGGTGATGCTTCCATTCGAACCCGACCAGGAAGGATTCACAGCCGAAAACTTCGATGTAGAAATCAAAGGTTCTGCTGCCCTACTCGACTATAAGGGCGACAAAGTAAAGCCAAAGGCAATCACCTATCTTCCTTATGAGAAGAAACTGGTAGAAAACCACAGCGGCAAGACTGAGGTAGAAGGCGAAGACGTAGAAAAGGCGCTGGTTTACGACCTGTCATCATCACGTATGTTCGAAACCAAAGATGACAACAAGAGTCGTGCTGCCGACGGATCCAGCCAATATGATGACAAGCGCATCGTCATCACCGACAAGCGCATCAACAAAGTCATCTTCAACCACTCCCTGCCTTGGTTCCTCTCACTCTGTGCCAGCGACCGCTACGGCAAAGACTGGAGCGACCAGCAGTATCTGGACCGTCAGGACCATTACACTCTGGTATTCTACGTGCCAGCTCCAAGTTCTACCTACAGCATGGATGCAAGAATCAAGGTAAACAACTGGGTTCTGAATCTTCAGAATGCCGACCTGGGAAAATAAGAAAAGAAAGAAGTATAAGTAAAAGAAAGAAAACATGAAACGCTATCAATCTACTCTGACCAAGATGACACGCCCAGTGTGTATGGCACTCGCTGCTTTGCTCATGGTAGGCGCAATGGCATCCTGTTCAGAGAACGAAAATACAGAAACAGCTCCAGGCGACAATGCCTATCTGAGCCTCAGTTTCTCTACCGGCACCGGAAACAGTACCAGAGCCGGAGAAAGCCATACGGAAGATGTGCTCGCAAATAATGAAAGTAAAGCTGACCCAAACTCAGAGAGCGACTTTCACAGCATCAAGGTATGGGTGTTTCAATCTGGCACAAACGAAGATGCCAATCCTATCGCATATAAGGAAGAAGCATTGAAAGATATTAATGGCAGCTACAATTTGCAGCTACGTTTCTTAAGAAAGATAGCAGGAAAAAAGGTAGAAAATATCGACCTCTATATCCTGGCTAATTCAGAAAGTACCAACATACAAGACAAGTTGAGCGGTAAGAATTTCAGCAGCATCACCCGCAAGGAGTTGCAGAATATCAGCTTTGACTCTACTTTTGGCATTCAGGGAAATGGTAATCCACAGAACACAAAAGTTCCTGAAACAGGTCTCCCTATCTCTCGTGCCATCACCAACATTTCTGTAGAGAAACATGTTGGAACAACCGAAGCAGAGGCAGCGACCAAAGGCATCAAGATTCCTCTGGTTCGTGCCGTTTCGAAACTCCATTTTTACTTTGCCCGCAAATCGGGTAATGATGCCAATACCAGTAAGGTAAAGGTAACAAGAATAGAGGTAGAAGGCAACACCATTCCTACTGCCAGCTATGTTTTTCCCGACGAAGCGACATATAACGAGAATGGTTACAACCAGGACGTTACTAGTCAGAAATACAATTCGGCTACAACCTACGTATCAGACACTCTGAAACTGGCAGGTGTAGAGAACGAGGATATCAAGGATGTGGAGGATCCTAAGAGTTTCATCAAAACGAGTGATCAGTCTGCCCAGGAATATCTGGATGCTTTTAATAAGGAAGGAATCAAATCTCATGATCTCTGTTATCTCCGTGAGACCAACCAAGCCATCAAAGGCACCATCTACTATTCATTAGATGGCGGAGCAACCGAGAACCACGAGACCTTCAATATTCCTTCTGAAGGAAATGCCATCAGAAACAGAGAACTGGTAGTTTATGGTTATTTCCTCAACGGACAGATGGGCAAACTCACCGTTACTCCATCTATTCAGGAATGGCAGGATGGAGGAACGTTCGATTTCATCGATGCCTCTACGAATGTTGAAATCCCTGACAGCGGAAAGACAGACTGGGGCTACAAGGTATATTACGGTTTCCCTAAACGCGGACCGATGATTACGCTCAAGGATATCGATACCAATGGTAAGCCTTGGATTCTCCAGACAGACAACCCGATGTTCGGATTCGTAGAATGCGACGAAAATGGCTACTATCCGAAAGAAGAACCGGTTTACGATCCAATCATTACAGACCAAAACGATGGCAAGAATCCGGTAGGAAAGACCTACAAGATAAAGGATTTCATCATCAATCAAAGTGGTGAGAAGAAGACGCTCTACTTCTATGTCGTGCCAAAGAACAGACTGGATCTGGCAAAGCCACACAATGTAAAGGCGCAGGTGTTCCTAACCAAATATCCAAACGATAAGTTTATCCTGAATCCAGGTTTCAAATATAAAGGATGTAAGGAGGGCAAATTCGCCGGTAAGGATATTCACTTTGAACAAGTATTATAAAGACAACAGAAAATAACATTCATCATGAAGAAGTTATATATAGACATAAGATTCGCAAAATGCATCTTGGCTCTTACGGCAGGATGGCTCATGGCAGGATGCTCAGCTGAAGACGAACTGGGAAACGGTTCGGCTGCACAACAGCTGAGCATGACTCCCATGATCAACGACCTGCAGACCACAAGAGTGAAGGAAGAAGAGAATCTTCATGAAAAAACTCTGTCTTCTCTTGACTTTAAGATGTTCGAACCAACAAATAATAGTGATTGTAGAATCGACTGCCAGTTTAAAAGTCCGGCAGAAAAACAGAAAGAGGTATTGGCTTCGGGCAGCTGGAAATCGAAACACCAGCTTGATGAGAATAATACTTATCCTTACTATGCAGTAGCCAATGCAAAGGATAATCTCAAGGGTAAGGACCTGGCAAAACTTCTTGCCAGCACCCAGCAGGATGATGATATCTGGATGCCAGCTACCAAGGTAAGCGACAAGAAATTTCTGATGAGCAGCCAAGGTGAGTATACCATCACCGAAAATCCGGAACAGGATATTCCAGTAGAACTGGTGAGAGCGGCAGCCAAGATCAAGCTCAACATCTCTTCTACAGTGAAGGATTACCATATTTCAGACGTTCAGTGGAAACTCATCAATTACAATACCAATACTACCATCTTTGCTGGTCAAACCGCAGATCCGTCTATCATACCAGACAACAATACCTGGAGCCCGGCAGCATCTGCAGAAGATGAGAAGGGAAATAAGGTCTTCACGGTAACCACCTACAGTTATTCCACCCAATGGGAAACTCAGAAAACAATGCCACAGATTGTAGCAAAGGTTAACTTCAAATATAAGGACAATTCTAAAACTGATATCCTGAAGGAATTGAATATACCGGTTCGTGACCCTCAGGGTGACAAGAAGTTAGACCGCAACTATATCTATACCGTCAATGCCGTCATCAAGTATCTGGATACCAAGACAGATATTGATTACGATGGAAAGGAAGACTATCTGCAATGGCAGATTGCCAAATGGACCGTAGGTGAAGATACCCACGTCAATGCGGATGGTGCAAGCTATCTGGTGGTATCTCCTACTGCCATTGATATAAAAGGTGGTGAAAGCGATGAGTTTAAAGATTGCACCATGCGTTGGTTTGCATCTAATGAATGTGACATTGAGAATCCAACTAATTATTATTTTGACAGATATGGTTATAAGCAGTCCGGACAGGCTGAACAGCTCAAGGCAGAATCCGAAAAGGTTACCGGAAACGGCTATAGAGGATGGATAGACGTACATTCAGGAGTTCCATCATACTATACAATTCAATATTCCTATTTTAACATCAAAGTTAGAAACACAGACAAGAAACAGGAAATAGCCGTAAGAAAGTATCCTTCGGTCTATTCAATGAATGTAAGAAGCGAAGGTACAAATGATCATGAAGAGAAGAATCATCTGTACACGATACAGTTCTCCAGCAACAAGTATGCTACAGATTACACCATTGCCAAACCTGTAGTCAACAATGAGAATAAGTCTGCCGACAACACCGTTTCTCCTGCTTACATCCTTGCATCAACCGCAAAGGGTGAAACAATAGTCAAGAATAATCAGGCTGCAAGAGATTACTGTAAAAAGTATCAGGAAAAGGCTACGACTTATAAGGGTGAAAGTCTCGAGCTGAATGGTTGGCGACTTCCTACAAAGGAAGAAATCAACAGAATCTATAAGTTAGGCAACAAAGATAAGGCGATAAGCAAAGAGCTGCTGAGAGGCGAATACTATTGGACGCTGGATGGAGACAAGACTGAGAGGAACGGCAACAACCCGCAGAACGGTACCTACGTTCGCTGCGTCCACGACCTGACTCCGGGAGAAATAGAACTGATAGAGAAACAAGGTGAAAAGTAAAGAAGGTAAATGACATGAAAGAAATAAAATTATATATCGGAATCATAGCAGTCCTGTTAACAGCAATGTTGACAGGCTGTTCTGACAGTATAGCCGACAGCGAACCTTCTAAAGACGAAACCGAAGAAGGTTACTACACAGCCAGTTTCAATGTATCCATCCCCAACTTCGAACAACAGGTAACCCGAAGCACCGTGTTCATGAATGAAGGAATTCCGAAAGACAGCATGAAACTCTTCTGCTTTGATAATGAAGGTCAGTTTATAGGTTTCGGCAAGGTTACAGAATTTAAAGAAATCAAGGGATTCACAAGAGACAATAATGGTACAATTCATGATGATGGAGACATTCATCCGAATGGAAGCACAGATCTTCATAATTTCCATGCAACCATACCAAACCAAACGTCCCGTATCCATCTGGTTGCCAACACAGGAAGCCAATACCAAACCATCAACTGGGGCAACCAGGCAAATTGGGTAGGTATGCATGAGAATATGCTCATGACTACATTTGAAACAGAACATGGTGAAGACCAGGCTGCCAAGGTTCGCTATTGGGGATATATCAAGAAAGACTCTCCAGAAGAACTGAAAGAGTATCTGAAACCAGATACCAAAAAGAAAGATTATATCATTCATCTCATCAGAGACAGAGCGAAGATTTCTGCAGACTGGAGCGATGCGGTAAAGAAAGCAAATCCTGGTATAATAAACGACTTTAAAATGACAGTCATCAATGGTGTGGCTTACGGAACGCTGGCTCCCTTCAACAGAGACAGTCTGTTATTCAACCCTACTACAGGAGATGATAAGTGGGTATGGAAGGTAAATTATGTTACCCCATCCATCAACACCCGAAGACTGAAAGGTGATGTTGGTCAGATGTTCAACCCGACAGGAGCTTTCGAAGAGCACAATCTGCCAACAGATCCTGCTAAAGTGATTTTATGGCATGATGGCCTCTATTACCTGATTTACTTACAGGACAGCAAGAATAAGCCATACGCCATCAAGCGTAATTATGAATATAAAATCATCATTGATAAGCTGGATAAGAGCTATGGCAATTCTAATTCTGAGGTAGCATTGAAAGGTGCACCGGCAAACAACCCTTGGATTAGAGTAGAACAGATTGTACCGGGCGTTACTGATGGAAATTACGAACTGGCTATCGTCGGAGGTACCTATAAGACTGTAAATACAGGTGAAAATACTGAGCAGATGGTACAGTTCACTTATAAGGGCGATGATGCAGCCAACAAGCAGCCTAAGGCTTTCGTGGCTTTATGGACTGAGAACCTGTCATTCGCAACTGCAGATGCCCCAGAGGTTACCGACTATACTTATGACAAAGCTTCAAAGACCGGTACCGGTACCATTAAGTACAAGCTGGACAAGATAGACAAGACCTGGCGAGAAGGCATCATCTACCTCACCGACACAGTGCATGGACTCAACAGAAACATCCATCTCTATAGTGTGAGTGAGGCTAGTTATAACATCCAGAATGTCAATAATATAAGTGCAACATTGAACAGCGAAGGAGATTTCACCATCACCATTCCTAAGGATTATCCTGACGGACTGGTGCCTGTGAATTTCAAAATTGCATCCAATGATATCAATCCAGAAGACTGGAAGGTAGAAATAGGTGATACTGGAGCCGAAACGAATGACGACTGCAAAACAAACAGCTGGTTTACCTATAAGGCAGAAGTAATCAAGAGAGATCCGGTATCCCTTCTAGAAACAGGAGAAAGAAAGTATACATATACCTTTAAGTTGAGGAATGTGCGCAGCAATGCCAAAAAAGGTGAAAAGGGATACTTCTGGCTGAAGGCTGATAACTTCAACCAAGGAAAGGCCAAGAAGTTTGAATTCACCTATCAGTAGTAAGTTTAAGAAAAGTTTAGTTCATATATCTGTATCGGGGCGCATATCGTTTCAAAATTTAAATGCCCCCAAATATCAATGAAATAGGTAATAAAATAATTATCATTTACTATACAAATAGAATGCGGGAACCAATAAATTAAACTAGACTGGTCGTTGGAACTGTAGTTGCCGAGGAGATCTCACCTTCTATAGTTCCGCGGCTTTTTTTTATATAAAAAACCTTGCCACTTTCAATTTTATTTTGTAATTTTGCACCCGTTAGTAATATCATTAATTCCAATATAAAGATGATGGCAAGATTCATATTCCTCAGTTTCTTCATGCTGGTTGGAGCCTTAGCCCCAACCAAGGCTCAGAACAGTTTCCCATACCCTGCTCTGCCAGACAGTCTGCGCAGCGTAGAGCAACGCGCAACATACCTGAGTGAGCACTATTGGGACAACTTCAACTTTTCCGATACCCTGGAACTGGCAAACAAGGAGATGGCAGAACAGGGCTTTGTCAACTTCATCGATATTCTGGCACGTTTCGACCAGGAAATAGCCCAGAAGGGTATTGCAGCCTTTACAGCCAAAGCTTACCAGCAGAAGCCATCTAAAGAGAAGTTTGAAAGCCTCATCGAGCATTATTATGAGAACCCTGAGTCGCCCATGCGCAACGACAGGGTATATGCCCTATTTCTGGAAGACATGGCTAAATCGCCATACTTCGATGTAACCGAGAAAGAAAGAATAGACTTTAAACTGAAACTGGCAAGAAAGAACTTGCCTGGCACACAGGCTACCAACATCAGTTTTATGCTGGAAGACGGCAAGCCTCATCAGTTGAGCGATTACCGGGAAAAGAAGGTTATCTTATATTTCTACGATCCTGACTGCGAGAACTGCCACAAGATATCTGCATGGCTCGACAAACAGACAATACCAGCCGGCTTCAGTCTGCTCCGCATCGTAGCAGATAACCGTTTGAGCACGATTTACGGGCTCAAAGCCATGCCAACCATTTACCTGTTGGATAAAGAGAATAAGGTGATATTAAAAGACTGTACCCCTGAACAGCTCATGGAAGCATTACGGGGAAATGAAAACAGAAAGTAAAACTAGACTGGTCGAAAGAAGCGACATCTGTTATTGAATAAACATATCATTTACTATCATTTGTCTTAACTTCGTATATTATATATCAACATACCATTCATTATAATTGTAACTTCATATCATTTATTATATATCTGAATTGCATTTTACTATTTATATGTATCTTAATTAGCTCGGGAAGAGTCATACTTCAACTTGAACTCCTCACGGGCGTGATTATTGCGCATTACAACAACCACATAGTCACCATCCTTAACTGTTCCTACCTTGGCAACAAGCGTATAATAACCATACTGACCAGACTTTCCATAATCACCTGTTTCGGTAATGATTAACTTCTTGCCAACCAACTGAGTTGCAAACTTGATATTTGTACCTTGGTCGAAGATTACATTCTTATGAGTCAGCATCAGCTGACCACCCGGAAGAACCTTGCAAACCAACTTCTCATCATTCTCAGCCTTACTGTTAGACTCCTCGCTTACGGCAGAGCCCGCAGTCATGGAATAGCTGAGCAAAGAGAAACCTGACTCATCGGTGGTAACGCGACTAACTGTTTCACCCATTTCATCGTCAGATGCACTGCAACTTACAAATCCTATTGTCATCATAGTCATAGCGATGACCATCATAAAATACTTCTTCATAGTTATACCATTTACTAATTGTTTTCATTATCATTTAAACCAGTCATCTTCAGATTCCAGCCTTTCGGCCATTACCATCCGATGCTTTAAAAAACAAACACCTTTCGGTTTAAATCATCTTTTACAATTACACAAATGATATGTTGGGAGGAGTGATATCATTTACTATTGGTTATCATTTACTATTGCTTATCATACTATAGGGCTTATACCCCTCTTACATGTCCTGTTCTTTCGTTTGAACAATGCAAATATAGGAAAAAAGTCAATAGGATGCAAGTTTTCTTAGTTAAATAATGTAAATATCTTCATGTTATCGTACACAATATGCATTACTTGCTGACAGATTGTATGATTGCGGGAAAAAAGGGGATAAAACAAAAGCGGGAACCCTTTCGGATTCCCGCTCATATCTTGTGTTGTAAAATCTCGAAGATTAGTCGAGGTTAGCCAACTTATTGTCAGAATGAAGAACATCCTTGATCTTGTGGCTATAGAGGTCAACCATGTACT
>ERZ773185.2817-NODE-2817-length-10724-cov-9.504452_pt1 | contig 10724 bp, 12 predicted proteins | sample MGYA00580531_ERZ773185 | MGnify/ENA primary metagenome ERZ773185 (study PRJEB29015, sample SAMEA2737799) | human gut metagenome | biome: human gut; feature: human-associated habitat; material: faeces | place: China | collected 2012 ...
CTATAGCCAATAGACCATCCATATTCAAGTAACGTCGGCATAGGGCAAGGTTGAACTTCACCCAGTCTATGCATTTAGCACGACCACGGTTGAAGTTCGTTCTGTAGGTCTGCTCACAATGGGTGCCGTAACGCTCCATTTGAGTGAAATTTATCTTTCTTTGTATCGTCATGTACAATAAAAGTATTTCCAAGAGTAGACTCTCGAAAGTTTTGCTTAACTTTGCAGATGAACTTTTGATAGCATCTCTGCATATTTCCGTATATTGGTTGAGTGGTTCTGATGTCATATAACTTTGAGCTTAGAGAACTATAAAGTTACTGATAATCAGCCACTTAACCAAATTTTATTAGTTATATTACGTTAATTAACTCTCTCATTTTCAATCGATTACATAAGAATTAACAGAGTATTGCATTATGGAAATTCTACTCCACAAACTATAAACTATTAACTGTAAACCTAATTAAAGTACCCCCAGGCCTTACACTTCCCATAAGGGTTATCATCATCCCTCAGCCAGTTCACGGCAAGATCCACCATCCGGTCCATCATCTGCTCCTCGCTGTCCTCCGGGAACCATTTCTTCATCAGATTATAGTTGTCCGAATAGATCATGTTCAGCACCACGGCAAAATCCCACTGGTTGTAAGGGCGAATCTCATCCTTCACCGTCTCATAGATCTCCTGAGTCTTATCCATGGTGTAGTAAGGAGCACGATGCTCAATCCCCTTACAGTCCTCAAACACCATCTTCTTGATTTGCACCTCAGCAAAGAAATCATTGAAGTGGCCGTTGCCCACCACCCCATAAATCTCCTTATAGAGTTCCAGAAGATCATCTTCCTCTGCGTGCTTCACTACAAACTTGCCAATAATCTTAGTCACCTTCGCCATCTGCTCAGGTGTGGCATCAGTCTGATATTTTGTAATAAGTTCCACTAAGTTCATACTATACCTGTTTTTGTGATTTAACAAACTTGAAAATCTCGTCCAACTTGTTTTCCATGTTGTCGAGTCGCTGGTTAGTTCTCTGCTGGTCACGAAACGAAGTGTCCAGTTCTGAGAGAAGTTGATCACAGTCCTTTACGGTCTGCTCGAAATCTGGCATCTTATTGATGATGTCGTTGGCTTGGTTCTTCAATGCGTTCACCTCGTTGATGATACTCTCCTTGCTACAGGAGATTACAAGGGTGTCGCTGTATGCTGTTTGCTCAGTATCAACTACCGAATAGGTTGACTGCTTTCCGTCATCCGTCTGAATATTCACCTTCACGTTCATGGTGCCAAAGTTTGGCATGCCAGGCATCTGGGGCATCATGTTGAGCTTGCTACCACTAATATCTGGGCTTGGAGCATTCATCACTTTACCCTGCTTGAATTTTCTTGTTGCCCGGTCAAACAAAAAAACCGGGAAACCTGCCTTTAAATCTTTAAATATCATAATCGTATCGTTTTAAATGGATAATGCGAGGGAAACGATGGCTCATACACCATCCACCATTTCCCTCTATAATGATACTAAGCTGTAGTCAATGCTACGGTCAGACTGTCAAATATGCTCAGGCCTCTAGCCTTTCCGCATACCACATCGTTAGCCTTTTGCGTTCTGCCCACACTGGCGATAGTCACAGCCGTTGGCAGAGCTGTCTGCCCTTGGAAGGCTGCTACCCATCTTTCCGTGTAAATCAAAGGCTGCGCTCTCATCACGTTTCTGCTTATTACAGGCGAAATGATGGAGATTGTCGCCACGATAGGCACAAACACCGTTGTGCCATTCAGGATAGGCTGCTCATAACTGTAGGTTATGCTTGTCTGCGGCTGCACGCTGCCATTCACGCAATAAGGTCTGCAAAGCTTCTCATTGTAAGTAGCTAAGACTGAAACTTGGTTGGCTACCAATGCTGTAGTAGCCAAGCCCACTGGAGAAATCTTGTTCATACCACTACGCTTCTGTTTCATTCTTTACTTTTTTTTACTGATAGCCACCTGCTACACCTGCGCCACATCCGCAACCGCCATTCATCAGATTGGCTAAGTAGATGTTCTGCTGCAACTGAGAGTTCTTAAACTTCAAGTCCTGAATCTCGTTGGCTTGCTCCTGGCTCCAATGGCCATTCAACGTGTCAATGATACGCTGAGTGTTTGAATTGCCTGCATTGATGATGTCACAAGTCTGTCGCTGAGTCTCATAGGCAACATTGCTGAAACCACGCTCAACACCAGTGCTAATGTAGTCAAAGTTACGCTGCATCGCTGATGTCAAGTCACAGAAACCCTTCTGTGTAGAATACTGGATGTCCTTCTGACCCAACTGATTTTCGTAACCCATCTTGATGATGTTCTGCTGCGTCTGGCAGCAGCAATCCTTAAGCGCAATTGTCATCTGCAAGTCACCCTGCGAAATGGCGTTGATTACTCGCTCTGCCGAGAATCCTACCTGACCACCAAGCTGCTGGATGCCAGCCTGGATGCCACAGATAGAGTTCTGCAAAGCGTTGAAGTCACAGTTCAGACTGTTTGCCAACATCTTAAGGTCGTTGCCGTTACCCTGGATGGCACCCATCAGCAAGTTGCTATTCTGGTTGTCTGCCATCTGGTTGCGCAAACTTTCGATTTGACCCTGAATCTCCGCACGCTGCACGTCTGCGCCATTGTCACGATTGTTCCAGTCCGCACCATACATATAGCGCATCATGCCCATCATCATCATGTAGGCAAACGGATTGTTCCACATGTCATCATCGTCACGGTTACGCATCATAGCCGCCATTGCCAAAGGATTGTTGTCACGATTTGCCATCGCTCCAAGCAAACCACCCATCATTGCATCGTTGCAACAAGAGGTTGTCTTAATTACTTCTTCTGCCATAATTCCTAAAGAAATAAAAGTTGTACATTCTGTTTATACTCACATGTAATCGATTACGTGTGCAAAGATACGAGGAATTGGCAAGTTCTTTGATAACTCTGTCACAAAAAGTTTTATTATCTGATTATCAGTGCTTTAATATGATATAAACCCATATCAAAACCACCGATTATATATTTTCGCAAAAATATTGTATATAATTTAAGGCAAAAATTGTATGTTTTAGAGCATAAAAAAGAGAGAAGCAATCTCTCGCCTCTCTCCTTTTCTACTTGTTTCTTTTCAGTCTTTTCTTGATAAACTCCTTAACATCCCATTTCTTGAAGAAATGAGAATGGTCCCCAGCGTTCCCCACGCTCTCCAGCTCACCATCAGCGATAGCCCTTCTTAGGGTAGATTCGCTGATATGCGCCTCCTTCTTCACCTGCCCGGCAGTCATATAAGGGTTCAGCATGTCAGGAATCTGCTCACAAAGACTATCCAGGTCTTCATCGCTCATACCGCAAGCCGTAACCTTCTCCCCATTCTTCTGCTGTTCTGCAGCCTTAAAGCATGCATCGCTCAGCGACTTCAAAGCCGTGCCGAGTATCTTATAACTTAGTATCTTTCCCATATTTATGCGCAAATTTTACGTCCTAGTTTCGTTTCATTAACAAACATTTTAGCAAAGCTACACAAATAGAATATAGCTGTCACGACCATGACCGTAAAGCAGGAATCCACCATATCATTAGTTGTGTACCAACTCCACTCTACAACATGAGCCGCATTGATGCCTAAGAAGTACATAAATGGAATGCGATACAGCAGGCACAAGAAGAAAAATCTACTTGCCAGTATCGTCACCATCGGCAGAATATAGACCATGAAATAAATAAAGATATAGCAAGGCATATTTTCATTATAGGGGATAAACATCTCACGGGGATGCTGAGAGAACTCCCATATTCCATAAGCGTGAAAGCACATAATAATGATAGGCACATACTTGCAGAACCAGCGGAAGAACTTCAATATTCTTCTGCTATACCGATTACCATACTTCTTAAGCATATCCATCAGCTCAGTAACATCTACGTCCTTTATCAACCGTTGGACTTCGGCTTCTTGTTCTTGTGTCATAGAAAAATCTCCTTTTGTTTATAGTTAATTGTTCATACGTTGTTGATAAGATTAAATTCTATTGCAAAATTACAACTTTTTGCTCAAACCAATTCATTTTGAGCAAAATTTTAAAGTTAAATTTTGTAAAAGTAACAATTCGTAAGCAAATTATTAAGGTGTAGCCCTATAAAGAGTTACACCTTATCATATTATACCCATCTGATCATAGCCTATTCTCCTAACATAGAGTTTACCATCCCTTCGATGGCTTCATCGGTCATGCTCTCTTTGATGGAGGCATCATCGCCAAGCGATTTCATCAACATGCCTATCCAAGGATTATCACTCTCCACGGTGGACTGTATCTGCTCCTTGTAGGCGTCATAAAGCTCGCCCGATTCCTTGAACTCCAAAAGAACCGTGCGCAAGGCTTTCGTCACGTAGTTATCCATCAGCAAGGGATTGTCCCTTGCTGATGAAAGTTTGGTAAGAAGCACTGCCAGTGCTTCATGTAATTGCTTCTTATTCATATTGTCTTATTTCTTAATTTACAAAGTCTCATCTTGGAGTTTTACTCCCCATACTTTGGCTCCTCATACACCAAGTTATGCTTATCTACGTAAGCCTTGGCTTCTGAATATGTGTCAAACTCTACTGCGGTGGCATTTACTGATGGGAATACCTCAGCATTGTCACCTTCCTCTGTGAGAGGGAACACCATCTTGGTTCCCTCATGTACTACCTTGTACTTCTTTGTTAACTTATTCATATCTTGTTTCCTTTCTTTACCTTAATGTTAAACTTGAAACCTTATGCAGGATTGATTATAACAGTATAACCCTTCTGCTGCAAGGTTGTTACTGCAGCATCTGATGCCGAGGTGCGAGTACCAGTAGCTGAGATAGTCTTATTTGCTGTTGGTCCAACCTGACACTGTGCTTGGTCTCGCAGCATCTTGTCAACATTGCTATACAGTGAAGCGCCTCCCAAAGAAATAATATAGGCGGAGGAATGACGTGTACTCCATGTAAATACTGAACCTTTATTGTAATATAGAGCAACTTCACAACAAGCATCAGGAAGAATAGCCAAGTCACCAGTAAGTTTGCTGAATGATAAACTTATAGTGCTACACTTAGACAGAGTACTCAGAGCACTTATTTCTCCTGTCAGGGGAATCTGTGTGTTAGACAATTCCAGAATGGTCAGAGCTGTAAGATTCTTCAAATTAGCAATATCACCACTAATGTTTGTGTTAGACAATTTCAGAATGGTCAGAGCTGTAAGATTCTTCAAATTAGCAATATCACCACTAAGGTTTGTGTTATTCAACTCTATACGGGTCAGAGCTGTAAGATTCTTCAAATTAGCAATATCACCACTAAGGTTTGTGTTGCTGAGACCCAAGGAAGTCAGAGCAGTGCTATATTTAAAGAAACCTATATCAGATATTGATTTATTCTTTTGAGAATAAGTAGAATTACCTTCGCTATACTCATCATAGTCAAATAAAGAAACGAGGGCATACTTATCAAGAATAGCAACTTCAAAATTGCCATTGCTTACATATACTTTCTCGCTGACATTAGGATCCAGAGTAATCTTCTTGCCATTGTTTGCAGTAAGGTTTACATCAGTGAAGTAACCATCACCAATAATTTCCAATACGGTTAACTTGTTGACGGTGATGCGAAAACCCTGTGTCCAGTGATTAGGAGAATCTATCTTACTGATGCCAATACGCATTTCACCTATTCTTAGCAGTGATGTGTTGTCAACACTACCATTTAATTTTGTTACTAAACATCTATTCATAATCTGTAATATTTAAATTATTATTAATTGTTTCTTGTATAATGATACAACTTATCCATGGTGGCAATATTTTGCTCAATCCATTTCTGTACCCTGTATATGTTATCACAGTGCTTAAATACTTTAATTGGAGAATAAGCACTAACATTATGGGGAATGTTTTCTGATAAAGCTACAGTAGCCTTGATACACTTGTATTTGAAGTAGCCCATATCAGCATTAAGTCCAAATGACACAACATCACCAACATTGTATGCTTTGGTTGCATTGTAGGTTTCAGATGTATCTGTCTGTAGATTTCCGCTATCATCAAGAACAGCTTCCCAATAGTTGTCTCTTACAACACTATCTGCTATACATGGAGAATCAGACCATTTCTTGTATTCTTCCTTAAAGAAGTCTGTACCTATACGCATACACCAGTCTTGAAGAAGTCCTATCATGTGGTCAGCAGAAATTATACCCATATCTGCTAAGATTTTATACCGATTATTTAAGGCATCCATATAGTACTTTAGTATAAACGTTAATGGAAGATTACCATTTGAACCTTGATGATAATTAACTGGTGGCATTATATTCATTCCTAAGAACGAAGCTCCAAAGACACAATCACAATCGTATAATCCTACCCACCATTTAATACCATCATAGGTAAACCACTGCCAATTCTTTCTAGTAGAGTCTCCATCTCTCAAAATATCAATAATGATAAGATAATCAATAAGATTATCTGCATCATAATACTTTTCAAACACTTGCTTGAATGCCTTCAAATCGTCCTCTGTCTTGCTTGATGATTCATAAATTGTTGCAGCATCTTTAATGATATTGAGGGAATTGGCAAAGTCTTGGATATACTTCTTAACCTTGGCAGTCATTTGTAGGTTTTTCTTGATTTTGGATGATATGGCAGTGCCATCAGGAAGTTGTCCTGCCGTTATCCAAGCATCCACTTCTGTCTGTCCTGCTATCTCCTCCTGTTTGATGTCAGCATCATACTTGTTGCCTCCAATGGCATATAGATTCTTTGGATTGCGTATCTCAAAACCATTCTCACCAGTGCCCCAGTTTATCGTGCCATTCCAAAGAGTGTCATAATGAATAATACCATCAAGATGTACGTTCTCAGCAGTACCTTTGTCCAAGTGATAGTTGTCGCGGTGTTTCTTCAACTGGAAAGAGAAGATACCGTAGAACTCGCCCTTAAAGTAAATAGCAACAGGGAAACCGTCAGGGAAACATCTTGCTCCTGTATCTGTAAGTAGAGAGTAGTCACCTACATAAGGATTGCCGAGGCTCTTGGTAGTAACTCCTATTTTAGACATGTCGATAAGAGCCTTCTTCCAAGGACGGTCATACATGTTACCCCTTGTACGTACAATCTGGTCATAGAGTTTGTAGGACACTGCACCTACACCACGGAAGAAGTCAGTGTAGTAAGCCTTCATGTGGAAGCTGTCTTGTGGAACCCAATTTCCAATTCTTATTTTAGGTGTATCATCACCTACCCACTCATCATCACAAAAGTCAATAGTTACATTCTTTTTAACGAATTGCATAGAAGAACTGCCATGAGCATAGAGAATAGCATGTTTCTTGAAATAGTTACCATGCATGTCCCAAAACTCAAGAAAGGCTTTCTTGTTGTCTTGCTTGGTAGTTGGCATAGAGTCTATGTTTGTGATATTGATAATAGCAAAGCGTGGCTCTGGTATCTGGATGAAACTGCTTTCACTCCAATCAATAGGCGTTTTAACGTCAAAACCGTTTGCTTTCAAAGCATCTTGGATATTGTTCACACTGTTGCCTTGAAGATTGAGATTTGAAACATCAAGGTTTGTAATTTCCATATCGTGCTCATGCTTTTTGCCATTAGCATCACGATATGACATTACTTTATCCTCTCCATCAGTTGTAATTTCCGTTCTACCCTCAGGGTCTTCAATATGTTCAAACTCCTCTGGAATGGTCTCAGACTTGGCATTATGGATATAATGACTGCCATCATTGTAAGTAGCAGACAGAACCTTTCCGTCTGCATCTTTCTCTACTGCCATATACTCAGGATTCTCCTGCAAAGAAAAAACATCAAGGAGTTCTTTGAGATTGGTATCTATTGTACCTACCTTTTCCTGCAATGATGCAAGGTCTGATTGAAGCTGAGAGATAACTTGCTTCAAGGCATTGACAGCATGGATTTCGCCAATGATTTGTCCGTCTCTTCTGATACCAAGTACTACCTTATCATCTGTATCAAGCCAAGCAGCAAAGTATTCCTCGTTCTGAATGACGTGGTACATTTCATTGAGAGGATTATATGGCTCGCCAGTTGCTCTGTAGAAACCAAAGAGAACCTTATCATCTGAATCCACTATAGCCCATAGGAACTCATCATTCGAGATTACGCTAAATGGAGTATCTTGAATTTCACCTTCCTCATCCTTGATAGCTACCTTTCCAATAGTAGTATTGAGGTTTGCAAGGATGCTTGTCAGTGTCTGAGTATTATCAATGCCAGCAAAGAAGTCCTTCAACTCCTTCAATGTATCAATAGCACTTGTAGTATCATCATCATCACCCAAGAGATTGCGAATCTTATCAGCCAAGATATTTACCTGTGCCTGCAATCTGTCCTCTACTGCACTTGTTTTACCAAATACAGGAGTTCCATCCCACTGAAAACCAAAGAGAAGTTTGTCTTCCGCATCTACCTTGGCAAAGATAAATTCCTCACTCTGAATGTAGCGGAAAGGAGTTTTTACCACAGTACCTTCCTCATCCTTAATCTCTGTATTCTCGGCCAAGTCATCGATACGCTTGCCTGCATTATAGGCAGCGAGAGCATTGGCAACGATGAACCATTTGTCCGTGTTGATAGCATATACCTTGCCATCATCACGCTCCTCTGCTGGCGGATAGCCAACATTATCATCGGCAATACTCTGGAAAGTACTGCCGTACATAGTCACCTGGTTGTCCCGATAGTATGATACTTCGGCATCATACTCCCCTCTACACACAGGCAAGCTACCAATAATTGTTTGAATTTCTGCCATATTATTACTATTTTAATCTAATTGATGATTCATTATGATTTTACCAGTCGTCCTGTCTTGCGTACATGAAGTTATGCGACTAGTATCACTTGTCGTTCCAATGATACGCCCGGTATCTCTGTCAAAGGAAAGAGAGAAAACATTTCTCTTCAAGTCAGTTCTTACTTGGCTGATTTCCTCATGAAGATACTTTATCTGAGCATTGATAGAAGAAATCTCACGCCCAGCATTTTCCTCCATCTTGGCAAACTTGGGCGTACCATCCCACCGAATACCTGCAAGGAACACATCATTCTCATCTACCATGGCAAAGATAAACTCTTCGTTCACGATGTATTTGAATGGAGTCTTCTCCAAATTGCCTTCTTCGTCCTGGATGGCATTCAGCTTGTTAAGAATAGCCTGGTATTCCTGAAAATGCTCATCGTAGGTATCTTCCGCAAAAGAAGTGATATGGTCTTTCGCAACACTACGAATGGCATTACCTATATAGCCTATTGCCGGATTTAATGTTTCTGCCATAATCGAAATTTCGTTTTGTTTAACCTGCCAGTACCCTCACAGTGGTTCCGCTCATATAAACGCCACCACTCTTATACATATAGTAGTCCTTGCCATTAATCACTACAGAAGAAGTATTCATGACAAAAGGAGTACCACCCATGGTGAATGAAGATAAACCTTCCAAGGTCTTAGGCACAAGGATGATGAAGTTCACGTCATCAGTTGGCGAAGTCTTTTCATACACACCAGTTGCCGAAATACGAGGACCTAGCTTATTACCAGTAATCGCCACATCTGTCTCAGATGTTCCAAATCCGAAATAGACCGGAAGCACCATCACCACCTTAGCCGTAGCAGACTTAACGAGTTCATCGTATTTGGCAGTAAGAACCACCATTGACTCACCTTCCTTATGAACCTCGACACTGACGGTATCACTGGATTTAATGTCAATATCCTTCATCATACCATTAACGGATAAGACCAAAGAAGAAGGCGTAACCAAAGCATCCTTGCGTTTAATGGAATAGCTAACCTTAACAGTCTGATCATTCCCAGTAAACTCCAGCAACGTCTTGTCGAGTGACAAAGAAACCTGTAGAGGAAACACGGTGTTTTGCAGCTCCACAAAATTCTCAGTTACCACCTTCTGCGAAATCACTTTATTCTCAGCCTCACCAAGTTCCTGAACAATGGATTCCTTTCTGGCTTGTGCTTCTGCAGCAATAGCGTCATTTCTGGCTTTTGCCTCAGCAGCAATAGCGTCTTTGCGGTCTTGTATCTCAGCACTGATAGATGCCCTTACTTTTACCAGCTCTGCATCAACGGTAGCCGAATCAGCCTTCTTGCCAAGTTCCGCCTTAATTTCCTTTTGGCTATCGCTGATATTCGTTATCAACTCATCCCAGTAGCTATCCCTCTCCGCATTCACACACCAGGTAGCCCTGTCCTCATTCCAATAATGCGCCCAGCCCTCTATCACTACAAAGTCACCAGCAACACCACCAGTCGGAAACTTCCTGTTCACCTCATAGATGCTGCCAAACTCACCCTTATAGTGCGGGCTGGTTATATCAATATCACTATTAGCCATAATTATATTTCAGATAATTGGTTATACTTCTCGGCCAGTTCACTCTCCTTCTTGCTCACAAGAAAGATGGCCACCGCCCGATAAATAAGATACTTCCGGCATTCATCAGCCAGTGCAAGCACAATCTTCTGACCAGTCACCACATTCTCCTTACCCTCCTCCGTAGAATACACATCCACCAGCTTCTGATAAGGAATATAGGTAAACAGCTCCACCTCGTGGTCATACACACTGCCAGTAGCCTCAGCATGGTTCGCATCATATCGCCCGGCAGTCC
>ERZ773185.2820-NODE-2820-length-10722-cov-5.289022_pt1 | contig 10722 bp, 7 predicted proteins | sample MGYA00580531_ERZ773185 | MGnify/ENA primary metagenome ERZ773185 (study PRJEB29015, sample SAMEA2737799) | human gut metagenome | biome: human gut; feature: human-associated habitat; material: faeces | place: China | collected 2012 ...
GCAGCCGACGATCTCCCGCGGTGCTAACACCTCATGCAATACGACGAATCCACCGAGCACTGCAAATACAGATTCCAGACTCATCACGATGGATGCAACTGCCGGATCTGCATATTTCTGTCCTGCGATCTGAAGCGTATATGCGATACCGCTCGAGAAGATACCCGCATATAGGATTGGGAACCATGCGGCGGCAAGATCACTCCATGCCGGCTGTTCAAAGATTGCCATGCAGATCAGAGATAACACACCGTTCGTAATAAACTGGATGCACGAAATCTTCACGCTGTCACAGTCGTTAAAATGATCGACCGCCAGGATATGTCCGGTGAAGCAGACTGCACACAGAAGTCCGAGCAGATCTCCAAAATACAGATTGTCGATACCGCCGGACATGCACAGCATGTACATACCACCAAGGCAGACAAAAACTGCCACATAGACGATCTTATGTAATTTCTTCCCGAGTAATCCGGATACGATTGCAACCATAACCACATACGTTGCGGTGAGAAACCCCGATCTGCCTGAGCTAGCCACGCCTTCCGGATATGCCGCGATACCACTCTGCTGCAGATTCGTTGCGAAAAACAATACACAGCCACAGAGGATACCACCGATCACGGTCCGTTTTATATTTTCTTTTTCGACTGGTTCGCCACTTACCTTTGCTTTCTGATTCTTCATTCCCGTACGAGCAAGAATCAACAGCGCAAGAAATGCCGCTCCAACTATGGAGCGGCTTCCGTTAAATGTAAATGTTCCAATCTGATCAGATGCTGTTGTCTGTGCTACGAACGTCGTTCCCCAGAAGAACGCAGCAAACAGCAACATAATACTTCCTTTTGTCTTTTTCATTTCAAGCCTCTTATTCTGCATCAATTGGATCTTTCTTTTTCTCAACTGCCTTGATCACCTGCAACACAACATACAGTAAAATCAGACCGATTACCAGCGGAATCACAGGGCTCTTCATTACTCCCGGAAGTCCCTTGCTATTACCAAAGAATCCGGCAATAATGTAAGTGACGAACGATACAAGTGCGACTGTAATCGCATATGGAAGCTGTGTGCTTACATGATTGATGTGATTACACTGTGCACCTGCGGATGCCATAATTGTCGTATCCGAAATCGGTGAACAATGGTCTCCACATACGGCACCTGCCATACATGCAGAGATGGAAATGATCATCATCGTTGCGTTTGTTCCCTCGAATGCATTTACAACGATTGGAATCAGCATACCGAAGGTTCCCCATGAGGTTCCGGTTGCAAACGCAAGGAAGCATGCAATGATAAATACAAGTGCCGGCAGGAAACTAAGCAGCGCATCCGGCGTACTCTTCACGAGCTCTGCCACAAATTCTTTTGCGCCAAGGCTGTCTGTCATCGCCTTCAATGTCCATGCAAATGTCAGAATTAAAATCGCAGGAACCATCGCTTTAAATCCTTCCGGAATACAAGACATGGATTCGCTGAATTTCAATACACGGCGGAACATATAATAGATAATTGTAATCACAAGTGCAAAGAAGCTGCCATACATCAATCCAACCGATGCATCACTGCCCGAAAATGCTTCTACAAATCCAACACCCGAGAAAAATCCACCACTGTAGATCATGCCGATGACGCAGGCTGTAATCAGAACGATCATTGGGAATACAAGATCGATCACTTTTCCTTTTGTCTCAACGACTTCATTTTCCGCGTTTGCATATGGGCGGTCCGGTGTCGTGTAGATATCGCCCTTCAAGGCGTTCTTCTCATGTGTCCGCATCGGACCATAATCAATCTTTCTAACGATCAAAACAATCATAAATATAATCGTGAAAAGCGCATAATAGTTATACGGGATTGCACGGATAAAGATGGAGAATCCGTCCTCTCCCTCTACGAAACCAGCTACCGCTGCTGCCCATGATGAAATCGGGGCAATGATACAGACCGGAGCTGCTGTCGCATCAATGATATATGAAAGCTTCGCACGCGATACCTGGTGCTTGTCTGTCACGGGACGCATCACGCTTCCAACTGTCAGGCAGTTAAAATAATCATCAATAAAAATCAAAACTCCGAGCGCAACTGACGCTAACTGTGCGCCAATCCGCGTCTTGATATGGGCGCTTGCCCATCGTCCGAACGCTGCCGAACCACCGGCTTTGTTCATCATACAGACCATAACACCGAGTATTACAAGAAATACCAGAATACCCATGTTATATGAATTGGTCAGCACGCGGACGATTCCGTCTTTGAATACATGGTTTACGGTTGCTTCAAATCTGAAGTTGGACCAGAACAGTCCACCGATCACAATTCCTAAAAAGAGTGAACTGTAAACCTCCTTTGTAATGAGTGCCAGCACGATTGCCACGACCGGCGGGATTAATGCCCAGAATGTTGCGTACATCTGTGGCACGTAATTTGCGATTTCTTCCATCTTCTCTCTTCTCTCCTCGTTTTCTTTCTTATTGTCTGCCGCCCATATTCAGTCGGCGACATGGTATCTGGTGCATCTTACAGCATGGATGCACGAAGCTCTTCCCCTGTTTTATTCACAAGGTAAGCCGGTGCAATATCAAATACGGTCTTGCAACCGCTTGCTCCCTCATTTGCAAGTCTGTGAGCCGCTCTTGCATAAGCAATCAGTACGCTGGATGTAAACTCAGGGTTTGAATCAAGCTTCAGGCTGTACTCGATGATATGCTTGTTCTCCTTGTTCCAGCCGGTCACACCGCTGCGGAGTACAAATCCACCATGTGGAATTCCGCTGTGGTTTGCCTTCAGCTCTTCTTCCGAAATGAAGTGAACCGTTGTATCGTAATCTGCGAAATAGTTCGGCATTGTCTTGATTTCTTCCTCAACTTTTGCCGCATCTGCGCCCTCTTCAAGCACTACGAAGCACTCTCTTGTATGCTTCTGTCTTGTTGTAAGCGCCGGATTCTCGCCGTTACGAACTGCCTCAAGTGCGGATTCTACGGGAATCGTATACTGCTTGGCATCCTTGACACCTGCGATACGACGGATGGCATCGGAATGTCCCTGACTGACACCCTTGCCCCAGAATGTATAATCATTTCCCTCCGGAAGCAATGCATTTCCGTACAGACGGTTGAGTGAGAACATGCCCGGATCCCAGCCAACGGAGATAATTCCGATATGTCCGCTTGCTTTTGCACTTGCGTCCACATTCGCAAAATGCTCCGGGATTCTTGCATGTGTATCAAAGCTGTCGATCACGTTGAAATATTTTGCACATTCCGGTGTCTGCTCCGGAAGATCGGTTGCGCTTCCGCCGCACAGAATCATAACATCGATTTTATCCTTCCAGTCTGCCATGTCCTTTACGTTGCACACCTTGGCTGTCTGGTTCTTAATAACCAATTCATCAGGATTTCTTCTTGTAAATACGGCAACTAATTCCATATCATCGTTCTGGTTGATGGCTGCTTCTACGCCGCGGCCGAGATTTCCGTATCCGTAAATTCCGATTCTCGTCATTTTGTTTTCCTCCTTATTCTATCTTGTTGCTGCAAAATGCATGTAATTCCACTGTGTATGTATTGCAATTAGAATTCATTCCTATGCGATGTATTGAAACTAAGAAGCACTAAATGTTCTGATATATGTATCTTACCCGGACGAAACCGTCGCCAATTCGCCATCCATGGCTCAGTGGCGACTTGATTGAACATCGTGTTCAATCATTTCTAATTTTTTGACAGAACATTAAGTGCTTCTAAGTTCCAAACATATACATAGTTCATGAATTGTAATTGCAATACATACATATTATATTTCATACGCATTTTGCAATAGCAAGATAAATTACATAATCCAATTTACTTTATCATACTTCGTTGCTTTTCACAACAAAATTCCGCTAAATCGTATCTTTTTGTACCTTTTCGTATGATTTTCTGGTTTATTCTTTGTTTTGTTGTTCGGTTGATGTGGTGGTGCTTGTTGTGGTGTTTGTTGGTTTCCTGCCGTACACATAGCCGTAGAAATCGGTGTTGATGACTTCATCGGACATGTAAAGCTTCGTTTCGACTTCCTTGATCGTATCGTTGATGTAGGATTGCGAAACTGTCTTTTCATCCACGTAGTAGGTCACTTCTCCGGTTTTCGTATTGTAGCCGATCTTGTCTGTCTTGAAACTATGGTCAGCGAAGATGACGAGTTCTTCCGAATCGGATAAGATATCATGTCCTGCGAGTATGCGTGAATCGTATGTCACGCCAAGTAAATTCAAGACAGTCGGAAGGACATCTACGCTTGCGCAGAGCTTCTTGACAGGAACCGGTTCTTCCATAGATGCAGACCAGATGCCAAGGCAGGAATGATGTTTTTCAAATGCATCATCGGATACATTCTTGCCTGCAAGCGCATCGTAGCCGCTGTCTGTCAGTCCATATGGATAATGGTCCGGTGTCACGATGAACACGGTCTTCTCCAGCTTTCCGGCTTCATCCAGCTTGTCGATCAGATCCTCTAATGCTTTATCAAGCTCCATCTGTGCCGCAATATACGCCACCGCGTCTTCCGGCAAGTCCATTCCTTCTGTGCATTTTTCTGCTTCCTCACGGTTCTTCAGGCACATGGCATTGTAATCGTAATTATATGGAAGATGCCCACTGAATGTCATAAAATACATCAGAAACGGTTCTTCGTTAATAAACTCCTTGTATACTGCCTCGATCGTATCATAATCGGAATATGTCACATAGCTTGGGATATCCAGACCATAATCGATTGCCTTGAAATCATATCCCATATTCGCATGTGTCTCACTCCGGTTATAATAATAGAAGTCAAAGTCGTGGTATGCTTTGCTTGTGTAGCCTTTCTCATTCAATGCATTGCCAAGTGCATACGGCTGATATGTATCTGCTGACTTATAAAAGCTCCACTCTGAGGAACACGGATACTGTCCCAGACAGTCTACAAATTCTCCGTCAATCGTACTGTGATACCAGATCGGATTATAGTAATTTTCAAATACAAAGCCGTCATTCATGATCTTATAAAGCGTCGGTGTGCAGTTCTCGTAGATACCGTATTTGCACAGGCTCTCCGCGGTAATGCAGACAACATTATACCCTTCGAACATACCCGTATATTCGTTCTGCATGGTCGGTGTCTGCTGCGCGCAATAAGCGGACAGATTCTTCAACTGCTCATCCTCGGCTGCCTGATACAGCTTCTTAAAATCAACTGCCGGATCAACCTGTTCCACATACGCAGGTGCTGCATCCGTATCGGTTGCCGTAGCTTCCATTGCATCACTTTCGGTTGCCGTCACATCATCTGGCTGCATATCTGTATCATCCAAAGTGAATGTCACATTTTTCTTTCCCCCGGTGAGCATCGTCTGCGCATCCCGCACGGTCGTCACACATACGCCGAGCTTGTTCATCGAAAGCTCCAGCACATACTGGTTGTGGAACAACTGATACGGCGAATACATCGCGCGTCCCTGCACATTCAGCAGAAGGATGGAAATGGCGCACAGACAAACCGCACTTGCCACACTTATAAGCCTTATTTTCATCTTCGGTCTGTCAAACTTTATCAGAAATACACGCAGCAAAACAAGTGCGATCACCGGCAACATAAACAGCAACATCCATCCAACATTCTGGCGAATCTTCTCGAACATCACGACCTTGAAATCCATCGCGTTCCCGGCCCCGCCGACAGACACCAGACTTAAGAATGTCCCAAATATCCGGAAATAGATGAGCTGCACGATATCATACACGCAGAATGCCGTAAGACCGACATACGCGATGATCTCATTTCCGATGCGCGGCAGCCATACAGTGAGTGCCGCTAAGAAAAGCCCCAACGTGGCACCGAACAAAATCGGATAGATGCTCGTGCTTTCGAGTTTATGGTAAATCGCCAGATGAAACAACACTTCCAGATAGATGCCCGCGCCCGCAAAAAACGGGATGCGCCAATATGAAAATGCACGCTTCTCCTTCTTTAATTTTATTGTCTGTATCTGATCTTTCATTGTAATCCTCCAAATCTCGCATACGCGCTATCAATCGCGCATTTTATTATATATGATTTTTCCTTGTTTTTCACTATCTTTTATTTTATAATTTAATGTCAGTGTTTACGAAAAATAAGGAGGTACCCTATGGCTGAAGCATATTCAAATTTTGCTGCTGTCTACGATGCGCTCATGGACAACATTCCCTATGACGCATGGGCAGACTATCTGCACGGCCTGCTTGTGGAATATGATATTGCAAGCGGCATTCTGGCAGAGCTTGGCTGTGGAACCGGAAATATAACCGAGCGTATGGCAGATTTCGGATACGACATGATCGGTATCGACAACTCCCCTGCCATGCTGGATATTGCAAACGAAAAGCGGGAACAAAATCATTCTTCATCGCTCTACCTGTGTCAGGACATGCGCGAGTTTGAGTTATACGGAACCGTTGCAGCCATCGTAAGTCTCTGCGACAGCGTCAATTATATTACCGAACCGGAAGAGCTTACGCATGTATTCTCGCTCGTCAATAACTACCTTGATCCGGACGGACTTTTCATCTTCGACTTCCATACGGAGCATTATTACCGGGATGTCGTAGCCGAAGCGACAATTGCCGAGGATCGGGATGATATCAGCTTTATCTGGGATAATTATTATGATGAAGAGGAAGCAATTAATGAACTCGCTTTAAGCCTGTTCGTAAAGGAACCTTCGGATTCCGATGCCGATGATAACCTGTTCCGCAAATATGAGGAATTGCATGTACAAAAAGGGTACACACTAAAGCAGATGAAACAGATGGTAGCTGATTCCGGTCTTACCCTGCTTGCGGCCTATGATGCATTTACACATGAGCCGGCGGACGAGGAATGTGAACGTATTTATATCATCGCGAAAGAAACACGAAACAAGAATTCAAAGAAACAATATATACAGTAATTTTGTATACCACTGCATCAATCATAAATAACAACACATGCAAGTATATATACAAAATCCAAACACTCATTTTAAGGAGGATACATTTATGGCAGATACAATGATTCGTGGCATGGCAGCGAACAAGCAGGTTCGTTTCTTCGCCTGCAACTCTACCGATACTGTGGAAAAAGCAAGAATTACACATCATACCAGTCCGGTTGTTACGAACGCACTCGGCAGACTGTTGACCGGAGGCGTGCTGATGGGCGCCATGTGTAAAAATGATACCGACAAATTAACACTCCGTATCCAGTGCCAGGGGCCGATTTCCGGTATGCTTGTCACTGCCGATGCAAACGGACATGTCAAGGGATATGTCAGCGAACCGGAGGTTATGCTTCCTGCAAACGATGTCGCAAAGGCTGTGGATCTCGGTGTCTTAAGCGTCATCAAAGATATCGGTCTGAAGGAGCCGTATGTCGGCGACACCCATCTGGTAAGCGGCGAGATTGCAGAGGATCTGACCTACTATTTTGCAACAAGTGACCAGATTCCAAGCTCTGTGGCTCTGGGCGTGTTGTTCAACGACGATACATCCGTAGCGAATGCCGGTGGATTTATCATCCAGCTGATGCCATTTGCAGAGGACGCATTGATTGACGAGCTGGAGAAACGGCTGAAAGGATTTTCTTTCACTGCTCTTCTCAAGCAGGGCATGTCTGTGGAAGCTATCATACGAAAATTGTTTGAAGGCTATGATGTCGAGCTGACCGATTCCATGCCTTGTGCGTATGTCTGTGATTGCAGCAAGGAGCGTGTCGAGCAGGCAGTTATCAGTCTTGGCAGAAAAGAGCTTGGCGCTATGATTGCTGACAACAAGCCAATTGAAGTTGTGTGCGACTTCTGTCACACGAAATATACATTCTCACCGGATGAGCTGTTGAATATTCTGAAGAATAAATAATCCGCTTATCCGATATAGTTTTGCATCACCTAAACAAAACAGATGGTACAAGCTGTGATTTAAAATAATACATCAAACACGATCACAAGGAGGTTGGTAATATGGAACGAATCGATTTACATGTACATTCCAATGCGTCCGACGGTTCTCTGACACCGACAGAGGTTGCCGACGAAGCAATGCGGATGGGACTTTCCGCGATTGCCCTGACCGATCACGACACGGTCGATGGCGTGGCAGAAATCTTAGACTATACAAAGGACAAGCCTTTGGAGGTAGTGCCGGGCATCGAACTGTCCTGCTACTATAACAATCGTGAGATTCATATTCTCGGCTTCTATATGGACTATGAAAACCCAGAGCTTCAAAAAGAGCTTGCCGTATTAAAGGAAGCACGTGAGGGAAGAAATGAGAAAATGGTAGCGATGATGCAGGCAGATGGTCTCCCTGTCACGATGGAGAAGCTGCTTCACGGCAATCCGGACAGTGTCATCACACGGGCACATTTCGCAAGAGTTCTCGTCGAGGAAGGTGTCTGCAAAGACAAGGATACCGCGTTCCGCAAATACATCGGCATCGGCTGTAAATATTACCTTCCAAAACCACAGGTTACCTGTGAGACTGCCATGCGCATCTTAACGACTTATAGCAAAGCGGCATTTCTGGCACATCCTCTGCTCTATCATCTTGGGTATGCACAGATTGATGAGTTATTGGCGTATCTGAAAACACTCGGATTAAAAGGACTTGAGGCATTCCACTCTTCGAACAACCGCTTTGAAAGTGAGAAGCTCCGCTCGCTGGCTGCCAAATACGGACTGGCAATCTCCGGTGGTTCGGATTTCCACGGGGTTGTAAAGCCGAATATACAGATGGGAATCGGACGGGGAAATATGAATATTCCAAAAGAACTGTTGGATATAATTAAAACTTTATAAGTTTTCTCCGCGAAAAAAAGGAACCCAAACCGGGTTCCTTTTTCTATATGTTTACAGTTTCATGATTCCGAGTGTCTGCAGCAAAAGCAGGATCAGGAAGATTGGAGCGATGACCTTTACCATAGCAGTGTAAAGCCGCTTTCTTCCCATTTTACAACCGCTCTTTTCTACTTCTTCGATCACAGTCTTCGGTTTGATGACCCATCCGACGAGAATACAGGTTGCAAGTGCTACGATCGGCATCAGCAGATTGTTACTGATGTAATCCATGATATCTAAGATCTGCGCCGTTGAACCATTCGGAAGCTTAAACTCGAAGTACAGCTTGTTGTATCCGAGGCAGACAATGATACCAACGATCAGTGCGAAGATTCCCTCGATTGTGCCGGCCTTTGTTCTGCTTGTATGGAATGCATCCATAATACATGATACAACTGCCTCCATGACGGATACCGCACTTGTAATTGCAGCGAACAATACCATTGCAAAAAAGATTGTACCGATTATATTTCCGGCAACACCCATTGCAGCAAATACCTTTGGCAAAGATACAAACATCAGACTTGGTCCGGATGACATACCCTCTGTTCCCATAAATGCATACACAGCCGGAATGATCATCGCACCTGCAAGGAACGCAACAACCGTATCAAAAATCTCAATCTGATTAATTGATTTTCCAAGGTTTGCATCATCCTTCACATATGAACCATATGTAATCATGATACCCATTGCCACAGACAAGCTGAAGAACAACTGTCCGAGTGCATCGATCAGAACCGTAAATAACTTTCCGATTGTCAGTCCCTCAAAATTAGGAACAATATATATCTTAAATCCCTGCAGACCGGTTACTACTTCACCTGCATCATTTGTATTTTTCAATGTTAATGAGAATATTGCAATTCCCAAAATCATGACAAGCAGGATTGGCATGATAATCTTCGATGTAGACTCAATTCCTTTATTGACACCACGGAATACGATAAATGCAGATACCGCAAGGAAGATCACAAATGTAATAATCGGTTCCCACTGTGACGTGATGAATCCGGTAAAGAATCCATCCTGTGCAGCGTCGGCTCCATGTCCTGTCAAAAATACGAAGAAATATTTTACTACCCAGCCACCGATTGTGCAGTAATACGGCATGATGATAACCGGTATAATACTCGCAATAGCACCTAAGAATCCCCATTTATCATGAAGCTTCGTATATGCCGTGAGCGGGCTCTGTTTCGTCTTTCGACCGATCGCAATCTCCGTAGTCAGCAGCGTGTAGCCAAATGTCAATGCCAGAATGATATAGACGACTAAGAATAATCCGCCTCCATCCTTGGCTGCCAGATACGGAAACCGCCAGATATTTCCAAGACCAACCGCACTACCTGCCGCCGCAAGTACGAATCCGATTGATCCACCAAATGAGTGTCGCTTCTTTTCTTCCATCCTTTTTCCCTCTCTTTTTTCGTTCTCGATTCACAACACATACCCTCTTATAAAGAATTCTGTATCATGCATCTTGTCCGTTATTTGCTGTCTGATTTCATTTTGTTGTCCTATAAACAGCAGATAAGAGCCATTTTATCATAGATTTATTTTTAAATCCACATCTATTTGATAAAAACAACAAAAATGGGCAGATATATGTGTGATACACACATCTGCCCGTACTTATGATTGTTATAATTTTGTCCAATCTATTTTACCTGATTGGCTTCATGGATGGTTCTATTTTCATAATCGACCGCATTCTGTAAGGTTGTCCGGCTGATTGCCGCAAGTGCTTCCCGCGTCAGAAAACCCTGATGGGACGTAATGATAACATTGGGGAATGAAAGCAATCTGGCTGTGATAGAATGCTGTAACAGTTCGTCCTC
>ERZ773185.2823-NODE-2823-length-10712-cov-3.811392_pt1 | contig 10712 bp, 6 predicted proteins | sample MGYA00580531_ERZ773185 | MGnify/ENA primary metagenome ERZ773185 (study PRJEB29015, sample SAMEA2737799) | human gut metagenome | biome: human gut; feature: human-associated habitat; material: faeces | place: China | collected 2012 ...
CCTGTGCTCCTCCGCATCCATGTGTTTGATGTCAAGCATCACAAGATCCGTCACAGAAAGCAGCCGTTCCACCTTCTTTAAGCGTTCCCGCTCCTCCTCTGATGTGCCGCCGCACCCCGGAAACATAATGCCCGAGGTGTCCAGACAGGTATGAATTCCACGTTCCTTTGCCCCGGCAAACAGTTCCGTCAAAAAATCAATCTGGAGCATCGGCTCTCCGCCGGTCGCAGTGATTCCGCCGGTCCGGTAAAACGACCGGTTGCGCTCCATGCGTGACAGAATCTCTTCCGCGCTCATCTCCTGCCCATCCTCCAGATGCCAGGTGTCGGGATTATGGCAGTACAGGCAGCGCATGGGACATCCCTCAAAGAACACCACAAAACGGACTCCCGGTCCATCCACCGTTCCAAAGCTTTCCATCGAATGAATTTTTCCCATAAAGTCCTCCTTTTTAATCACATCCATCTGATATTCATAATACAATCGCGCGAGCCGGCGTATCCCGGTGTCCTGCCGTAAAAGCAGCAGGGCACCGGTTCCGGTTCGCGCGATTTCTCCTGTCTGTATCACTTCCACATAAATTACATGCGCTCGTGGAAGGTTCTTGCAATGACTTCATCCTGCTGCTCTTTGGTCAGCTTGATAAAGTTTACCGCATATCCGGAAACACGGATTGTGAGCTGCGGATACTGCTCCGGGTGTTTCTGTGCATCCAAAAGCGTCTCGCGGTTCAATACGTTGACGTTCAAGTGATGTCCGCCCTTCTCGACGTAAGCATCCAGCAGCGCCACAAGGTTCTGCTCCTCGCCCGTCTCATCCTTGCCGAGTGCATCCGGCACGATGGTAAACGTGTTGGAGATACCATCCTGGGAATCCATAAACGGCATTTTCGCTACCGACGCGAGAGATGCTACCGCACCGTTCGTGTCGCGTCCGTGCATCGGGTTTGCGCCCGGTGCAAAGGCAACACCCTTCTTTCTGCCATCCGGTGTCGCACCTGTGTTCTTGCCGTAGGATACGTTGGATGTGATCGTGAGGATCGATGTCGTCGGGATTCCGCCGCGGTAGGTGTGGTTGCCCTTGACATAGCCGATGAATGTGTGAAGCACTTCCTTTGCAATGTCGTCGACGCGGTCGTCATCATTTCCGTATTTCGGGAAGTCACCCTCCACCTCGAAGTCTACAGTGATTCCGTTCTCATCGCGGATCGGCTTTACCTTTGCGTACTTGATGGCAGACAGGGAATCCGCCACAACGGAAAAACCAGCGATTCCGGTCGCGAACCAGCGGCGCACCTTCTTGTCATGAAGCGCCATCTCCAGCTTCTCGTAGCAGTATTTGTCATGCATATAATGAATGATGTTTAAGGCATTGACATAAACACCTGCCAGCCACTTCATCATATCCTTATACTTATCCCACACCTCGTCGTAATCCAGATACTCGGAAGTGATCGGGCGGTACTTCGGTCCGACCTGCTTGCCGCTGATCTCATCTACACCGCCGTTGATCGCGTACAGAAGGCACTTTGCAAGGTTAGCGCGGGCGCCAAAGAACTGCATCTCCTTGCCGATGCGCATGGAGGACACGCAGCAGGCGATGCCGTAGTCGTCGCCGTGGTAAACGCGCATGAGGTCGTCGTTCTCGTACTGGATCGAGGAGCTGGCGACAGAAGTCTTGGCGCAGAACTTCTTGAAGTTCTCGGGCAGACGGGTCGACCACAGAACGGTCATGTTGGGCTCGGGGCTGGTGCCCATGTTCTCGAGCGTGTGCAGGTAGCGGTAGCTCATCTTGGTAACGAGCGTACGGCCGTCAACACCCATGCCGCCGATGGACTCGGTGACCCACTGCGGATCGCCGGTAAACAGGGCCTGGTACTCGGGGGTACGGGCAAACTTGACCATGCGGAGCTTCATGATGAAGTGATCCACGAACTCCTGGATCTGCTCCTCGGTGAAGGTACCGTTGGCAAGGTCGCGCTCAGCGTAGATGTCGATGAACGTAGAGGTACGGCCGATGGACATAGCGGCGCCGTTTTGCTCCTTGACGGCAGCGAGGTAGGCGAAGTACATCCACTGGATGGCCTCCTGCGTGTTGGTAGCAGGGTTGGAAATATCGAAACCATAGGTCTCAGCCATCATCTTGAGCTCGCCGAGGGCGCGGATCTGCTCCTGCAGCTCCTCGCGATCGCGGATGTTGTCGGCGGTCATGACCGTCGGGGTGGAAGCCTTCTGGGCCTCCTTGTCCTTGATCAGGTAGTCGACGCCGTACAGGGCAACACGACGGTAGTCGCCGATGATGCGGCCGCGGCCATAGCCATCGGGCAGACCGGTGATGATGTGAGCCGAGCGGCAAGCACGCATCTCGGGGGTGTAAACATCGAAGACGCCGGCGTTGTGGGTCTTGCGCTCGAAGGTGTAGCGCTCGACAACGTTCTCGTCGACCTTATAGCCGTGCTGGCTGGCAGCCTGGCAAGCGATGCGGATACCACCGTTGACGTGCAGAGCGCGCTTGAGCGGCTTGTCGGTCTGGAGGCCGACAATGGTCTCCTTCTCGCGGTGGGCGTTATCGATGTAGCCAGCGGGGTGGCTCACGATACCCGTGACAGTCTTGGTGTCCATATCGAGGACGCCGCCCTGCTCGCGCTCCTTGAGCAGCAGGTCGAGAACCTCGCCCCACAGCTCCTTGGTACGCTCGGTCGGGCCGGCGAGGAACGACTCGTCGCCCTCGTAGGGGGTGTAGTTCTTCTGGATGAAGTCTCGGACGTCAACCTCTCCCGTCCAGATGCCTTCCTTGAAGCCTTCCCATGCCTCCTGCATTGTGTAACCACGCTCCTAGTTACGTGTAATGCGGCGCTCTCTCACACCGCTGCTTATTGAATTCTTGAATATCGGCTTGCACTACCGGCTTCTTCCGTTCTTCACCACACGTTGGTACAGGGAAAAACGTTTGTCCACCTTGGAACTGCAACCCAAAACCCAAGATTTCACCCGTTTGAGAAGGATAACATAGCCACCCCCTTCATCAGGGCTGTTATATGTTTCTTTTTTTATACCATTAGGGCGTTTTTAACAAATCCGCAGGAAATGCGAGCGCGAACAACTACCGTTCACCGATTTCTTTGGTATTTTTCCTTGCCTTTGTACGACGTTCACTCTAGCTGTTATGTCAGCTTTATCAGAGTAAAGTACCCCAGAGACCCTTCAGAAACTGAAGGGCGGCCACGGGATTTCCCCCGGGGCCGCCCTATGGCGTGGCTAGTTATTTAGCTTTGATTGCCGTTTGGCATTAGGCGGCTGCGGCAGCCTTGTCGGTCGTTGCCTTGCCGTTGCCCTGGCCCTCAAAATGCTTGTAGCACCAGCTGGTGACCAGCGGGGTCAAAATGGCCGTCACGATAGCGCACGCTGCAACCTGTGCCGTAGCCGTCGCGAGCACGGCGCCACCGTACATGGCCCCGTTGACGCTTGCCATGGCAGCAGGCGTGGCCACATTGGCTCCGGCGCAGCTCGAAATGGCCGCACCTGCGACACCCGTGCCGCCTGTGAGCTTATCGACTGCGATGACGGGAATTGCAAAGATTACCGAGCAGATCACGCCGAGCAGAATACCGGGAAGACCGCCATTAATGAGCTGGCCAAAGGTCATGGTCGAGCCCATGGCAAAGAAGACGAGCACGATGACGGCGGAAAGTGCCGGCGCCATCATCTTCTTAAAGCTGGGGAAGAGGTTGCCCAGAATAATGCCGACGACGATCGGCAGGATGGCACCCACGAGCGACCAGCCGATCGGAGCCTGGCCGGCAGCGCCGAGCACGATCATCGTGACCGGAGGACCGACAACGAGCGTGGTGATTGCGACAGCGCCACGCTCAGCCTCGTTGCCCATGGTGCCCATCAGGCCAGCGTACATAGCGTTGTTGGCGCCGGTGCAAGCCGCCAGCATCACCATGGCAGAAATGCCAAACAGGTTGTCGTTGAACACATAAAGGATGAGCAGCGACACGGCAACGACCACGATTTGCTTGACGGCGATGATGATGGCACCGCGGGCAGCGGCGGCAGGAGCACTCTTAAACGAAATCGTCGTACCGACGATGAGCAAAAAAGCGCCCACGAGCGGGCCTGCGCCCTGCTGGGTCATGCCGAGCGTAAAGCTGCCGAGCGTTTTAAACAGGTCGGGGAACAGCGTGTTGAGCAGGCAGCCCAACAGAAGCGGCACCAAGATATTGGCACCCGGGATGGAGGACATCTTAAAGAACGGCTCCTTTGCCGCCGGCGCCTCCACCGCAGTCGATTCACTCATATATATCTCCTTTGGATGCATGCGAATCGTAGCCACATGCGCCTATGTCAGAAAGAAGGCGACGGCCCCGAGTCGCAGGAACCGTCGCCGAATAATCGTCGCGGGGTATTACCCGTCCAGGACGATACCGCCGTCGCAGTCACCGATCTCGCCGTTCACGAAGCTGGCGAGGTCGGAAGCGAAGAACAGCACCATCTGCGCAGGCTCGCTGGCCTGGGCGGCGCGGCCCAGAGGAATACCGTTGATGATGCGCTGAGAGTTCTCGTCAGAGAGAATCGAGGTCATATCGGTCAACGTGAGCGACGGGCACACGGCGTTGCAGCGGACGCCAAACTTGCCGCCTTCCTTGGCGACTGCCTTGGTTAGACCGTTAACACCTGCCTTGGAGCTGGCGTAGGCAGCGGTGCCAAGCAGGCCACCACCGATCTTGCCAGCAACAGAGCTCACGTTGACGATAGTGCCGGCGTGGGCCGCCTTAAAGTGCGGGTACACGGCGTTCATCATGGTAAAGGTACCGTTGAGGTTGATGTCGATGGTGCGACGCCACTCGGTGTCATCAATCTCGTCGAACTTCTTGGTGCTGATGACGCCAGCGCAGTTGATCAGGATGTTGGTTTGCGGCAGGTCCGTAAAAATCTGCTCGACGGTCTCGCGCGCCTTGGGCGCATCGGCGACATCGAGCTGATAGAACTTGTTGCCCTCGCCAAGCTCGGCCACAGCGGCCTCGCCCTTAGCAGCGTTCCTTGCGATGAGCGCGACATGTCCGCCGCCCGCGACGATGCCCTTGGCGATCTCGAGGCCAATGCCCTGAGTGCCGCCCGTGACAATCGCGGTCTTGCCCGTGAAGTCAAATGCCATGACTCCATCCCCCTTTATATAAGGTGTCTCCTCGCGGGAAGTTGGAGCATCGCACGTGGCGATTATATGAGTCCCAGTCGTCATGGTGGTGACAACCCCTCGCCTAACCGCGTGCATGATAATTCTTTGAAACGCTACAATTATTGAATTTTTTTAATTCTTTATACGCTCTTTATATTGCCTAGCGGCCAAGTAGATTTTTGGGACATGCCTAGAAATCTACCGAATGGAATGCTTGGGCTGGGGTATCATCTTTCACCGAAAATAGTTTCTAGTGTTAGGGGTTTTCGGTGGAAGATACCGATTTCCATGAGCTTGGGCGTCAGCTCTTAACTGAGTTTGGCAGCATGCATCAGCGCATTTCGCGCTTTGCGGACAAAGCTCTCGGCGGCGAGATGGCTGTCATGCGCGCCCTCATGCGCGCTGGCGGCTCGCTCACGCCGAGCGAACTCGCCGATCGCGCCTGGGTCTCGAGCGCCCGCATCGCCAATATCCTACGCGCTCTCGAAGCCAAGGGCTGGGTCGAGCGCGAACACTCCAAGACCGACCGTCGTCGCGTACACGTCACGGTGACCGACAAGGGATTCCAGGATCTCGAAATCAAACGTCGGGAATTCGAGAACCGCACCGCGGCTTTCCTCGAGCAGCTCGGCGAAACAGATACCCAAGAGATGGTGCGCCTTCTTAGACGTGCCAACGAAATTATCGACCGCAATCAAGAAAGGAGAGATGCCGAGTGAGGATTCTCAAGCTCTTTAAAAAGCATATTCCGGCACTGTTCACAGCTATCGTACTTATCGTAATCAGCTGCAACGCCGACCTAGCACTGCCCACCTATATGAGCGACATCGTCGACGTGGGTGTGCAGCAAGGCGGCATCGCCTCACCCGTGCCCGACACCATTCGCGCCGAATCGCTCGACGACCTCGAACTCTTTATGAGCGCCAAGGACGCCAAGACGGTAGAAGCTGCGTTTGGCAAGGCAGACAAAAACGGCATTCGCACGTACAAGGGAACAGAGGATGAGCGCGCCGACGGCAAGCTCGCCGATATCATGAGCCTGCCCGAGACCGTCGTTCTTTCGCTCGACCAGGGCATCGACGCCGACTCCATGGGCGACATGATGGGCTCGTCCAGCGAGAAAGACGACAGCGCCGCCCAGGCCATGCCCACCCCCGAGCAGATGGCGGCAATGACGCCCGAGCAGCTCGCCGAGATGCAGCAGAAGGCCGCAGCGGCGCAGAACATGCAAAAGCAGATTGATGCCGACGACGGTAAGATCACCATGAAGACCCTGCGCCTGGGTGTCGAGGGCGGTCTGGTAGACCAAAGCAAGCTCGTCGAGGGCGCCAACGAAATGGCGGATAAAATGGGCTCCATGTCGGGCTCCATCGTCACTCAGCGCGCCGTGAGCTATGTACAGAACGAGTACAAGGCGCAGGGCATCGACCCCGCCGACGTGCAGAACGCCTACCTGGGCCGCATGGCGACCACGATGTTCGGCCTGTGCCTGGTATCGCTCATCGCCACCATCCTGACCGGTGCCGTGGCCTCGCGCACCGCCTGTTCAATCGCCCGCGAACTGCGCCGCGAGACCTTCAACAAGGTTATGCACTTCTCGCCGGCCGAGGTGGGCAAGTTTAGCCAAGCCTCGCTCATCACCCGCTGCACCAACGACATTCAGCAGATTCAGATGGCCGCAACCCTGTTTATCCGCATGTGTCTTATGGCCCCCGTCATGGGCATCGTCGCTGTCATGCGTGTCCTGGCCAACCACACCGGCCTGGAGTGGACCATCGCCGTGGCCATCATCGCGGTCTCGGCCGTCGTCGGCGTGCTCATGGGCCTCACCATGCCCAAGTTCAAAAAGATGCAGAGCTTTGTGGACCGCGTGAACCTTACCGCCCGCGAGCTGCTCGACGGCCTGATGCCCATCCGCTCGTTCAACCGCGAGGAGCATGAGCTCGAGCGTTTTGACAAGGCTTCGCTCGACCTGATGACCACGCAGCTCTACACCAACCGCGCCATGAGCTTTATGATGCCGCTCATGATGCTCGTCATGAACTGCATCACCGTGCTTATCGTCTGGTTTGGCGCGCAGGGCGTCTCGGACGGCGTGATGCAGGTCGGCAACATGATGGCGTTTATCTCCTACACCATGCAGATCGTCATGGCGTTTATGATCCTCACCATGGTTTCGGTCATTCTGCCCCGCGCCGAGGTCGCCGCCGAGCGCGTGGAAGAGGTCATCACTTGCCCCACGAGCATCAACGACCCCTCCTCGCCCAAACTGCCCGCGACCAACGCGCCACGCGGTGAGCTCACCTTCCGCGACGTGAGCTTCCAGTATCCCGATGCCCGCGCCGATGTCATTAGCGGCGTGAACTTCACCACGCATGCCGGTCAGATGCTCGGCATCATTGGCTCCACGGGCTCGGGCAAGTCCACGCTCGTGCAGCTGATTCCGCGCCTGTACGACGTCACGGGCGGCAGCATTTCGCTCGACGGCATCGACGTGCGCGACATGACCCTTTCCGAGCTTCGCCGCCGCATTGGTTATATCCCGCAGCAGGGGCGTCTGTTCTCGGGCACCGTCGAGAGCAACCTCAAGTTTGCCGGCGACATGGTAAGCGACGAGGACATGCACCAGGCGGCGAGCATCGCCCAGGCCGAGGACTTTATCGCCGAGCGCGAGGGCGGCTACGACTCCCCCATCAGCCAGGGCGGCTCCAATGTCTCGGGCGGACAGCGCCAGCGCCTGGCCATCGCCCGCGCCTTGGCCAAGAAGCCCGAGGTCGTGGTGTTCGATGATTCGTTTAGCGCGCTCGACTACAAGACCGACGCGCGCCTGCGCGAGGAGCTGGCTAAAAACGTTACCGACGCCGCACTCGTGGTCGTGGCCCAGCGCATCGCGACCATCATGCACGCCGACCAGATCATCGTGCTCGACGACGGCCACGTAGTGGGCACCGGCACGCACGAGGAGCTGCTGCACAACTGCCCGGCATACCTGGAGATCGCACAGTCGCAGCTTTCCGCCGAGGAGCTGGGGCTCACCCAAGAAGAAATTGCAGCCGTTATGGAAGGAGGCGAGCGCTAATGGCAGACGAGACCAAGACTCAGATTCCCAAGCCCACCCGCCAGCGCGGTCCCATGGGCCGCATGGGCGGCATGCGTCGCGGCGAAAAGGCCAAGGACTTTAAGGGCACCATGAGGCAGCTGCTCGGCTATATCGGCCAGCACAAGATTGCCGTGTTTGCCGCCGTCGCCTTCGCCGTGTGCTCGGTCATCTTTAACATTGTGGGGCCCAAGGTGCTCGGCCAGGTTACCACCAAACTGTTCGAAGGCTTGGTTGCCAAGGTCAACGGCACCGGCGACGTCGACTTTGCCTGGATCGCCAAGACGCTCGGCTTTTTGCTCTGTCTGTATCTGGCGAGCTCTGTCTGCAGCCTGATCCAAGGCTGGCTCATGACCGGCGTCACGCAAAAGATCTGCTATCGCATGCGCAAGGAGATCGCCGCCAAGATCGCTGTCGTGCCGATGAGCTACTTTAACGGTCACAGCAAGGGCGACGTACTCAGCCGCATCACCAACGATGTCGACACGCTGGGCCAGTCGCTCAACCAGAGCGTGACGCAGCTCATCACGTCGGTAACCCAGATTATCGGCGTGCTCGTCATGATGCTGTCGATTAGCCTGCCGCTCACCGGCGTCACCGTGCTCACGCTGCCCGCCGCCGCGATTATCTTGATGGTGATGATTCACTTCTCGCAGCCGTACTTCCGAGAGCAACAGCAAGTCCTGGGCACCGTCAACGGCATTATCGAGGAGGATTTTGCCGGCCAGAACGTCATTCAGGTGTTCGACCGCGCCGAGGCTTCGATCGAGGAGTTCGACCGCCAAAACGACCGTCTCTTTATTAGCGGCTGGCGCTCGCAGTTCCTGTCGGGCCTGATGATGCCGCTTATGAGCCTGGTGGGCAACATGGGCTACGTGGGCGTCGTCGTGGTGGGCGCACAGCTCGCGCTGACCGGCAATGCCACGCCCGGCGACATCCAGAGCTTTATCCAGTACGTTCGCAACTTTACGCAACCCGTGCAGCAGCTGGGCAACGTAAGCAACACGATGCAGTCGATGGCCGCTGCCACCGAGCGCGTCTTTGAGTTCCTGGCCGCGCCCGAGGAGGAGCAGAAAGCCGACGCGCAGATTCCCGAGAAGCACCCCGGCCACGTGGAGTTTGACCATGTCAAGTTTGGCTACACGCCCGACAAGACCATCATCCACGACTTTAGCTGCGAGGCCAAGCCCGGCCAGACCATCGCCATCGTCGGCCCCACCGGCGCCGGCAAGACCACGCTCATCAAGCTGCTGCAGCGCTTCTACGACGTGGACGGCGGCTCGCTGCGTGTCGAGGGCGTCGACGTGCGCGATTGGGACCGCGCGGCACTGCGCGGCGAGTTTGCCATGGTGCTGCAGGATACCTGGCTGTTTAACGGCACGATCCGCGAGAATATCCGCTACGGACGTCCCGATGCGAGCGATGCCGAGGTCGAGGCAGCTGCACGCGCAGCGCGCTGTGACCACTTTATCCATACGCTTGCCGGCGGCTACGATTTTATGATCAACGAAGAGGGCACTAACCTGTCGCAGGGCCAGCGCCAGCTCGTGACCATCGCCCGCGCCATTTTGGCCGACCGTCCGGCGCTGATTTTGGACGAGGCGACTTCCAACGTCGACACCCGTACCGAGGAGCTTATTCAACGCGCCATGGATGCGCTGATGCAGGGCCGTACCAGCTTTGTTATCGCGCATCGCCTGTCCACGATCCGAAACGCCGACGTGATTCTGGTAATCCGCGACGGCGACATCGTCGAGAAGGGCACGCACGACGAGCTGCTCGCCCAAGGCGGCTTCTACGCCGATCTGTACAACTCGCAGTTCGACGAAGCGGCATAAATTCGGCCGCAAGGAGCGAATAACGCCCGAGAACGGGGGCGCAGGACAACCTGCGCCCCCGTTTTGTGTCCTTCGAGTCTCGAAACGCCTTCCCTGAGACCTGATTGACGGCACCATCCAGACCCCGTGGACAAAAAAGGGCAAATATGAGTACTGTTACCTTTTTAGTAGCAGCCAAAACAACCCAAAACACCGCTCTTGCAGCTTGTATGCACCTCTACATTGCTCAATCAGCTCTGTAGCAGGCTTATGTGTACTAGCATTAATGAACATATTTACTTTTATGTCCATTATCTTGTGAGAGCAATATGGCACTACAGCAGCAACAGTACTCATATTTGGCATTTTTTTGCCCACAGGGTCTGGAGAACACCAAAGATTTGGCAATGCCAGCGAACAAACCGCGCCCTGGTGCAAGGAGTGTCCCCAACTGCCGGCACAAAAGGAACGTCCCCAATGACTACCCCGATGTTTTGGAAACGACAGCGAGCGGGTCGCATTTGAGACAAGGTGACGCGAAACGAAAGGGCGCTGACCTTCTGGTCGCGCCCTTGAAGTTGAACGTCAGATTGTCCAAATGCGGCCCGCGCAGCGTC
>ERZ773185.2834-NODE-2834-length-10678-cov-4.088581_pt1 | contig 10678 bp, 12 predicted proteins | sample MGYA00580531_ERZ773185 | MGnify/ENA primary metagenome ERZ773185 (study PRJEB29015, sample SAMEA2737799) | human gut metagenome | biome: human gut; feature: human-associated habitat; material: faeces | place: China | collected 2012 ...
AACACAGGAATATAAAACCCCCCCTGTGAAAATAACGTTGCCACAAATACAGGCAGTCCCCAAAACCCGCCCCAGCCAGTAAATCCTGCCAGCAGCCATGCCTGCTCCAGACCTAAGACGAGACAAGCCCCCCACGCAGCCAGGCATGCGACCGGCGTCATACCTGCCAGCCACAGCATCAGCGCCATCCCTGACCGCTGCAGCCAGACCTGAAAAAACAAAGTTCCCCGGCCGGCTGCCTTCATTCCGGCGTTTAGATGCCACCCGGCACCCGATGGATCTCCAATTTCTTGTCCAAGCCTCGCTGCCAGCACACTTTCCAGCCCGGCATGTCCGCTCCCGGACGAAATTTGAAAACAAACGGCTGCTATCGTCCCCAATACAATCCCAAGGATCCAAAAAAACACTGATACATCCCAGGTACTTAAAGCCGGAAGCCGGAATCTTCTTTTCACATGCAATCCCTGCCTATTCCTTTGTTACCTTATCTGTATTCAGTGTTTTTTATAATATGCCTTTATATCTGCCTCTATATGCTGTTAGCTTCATGCGTCTTTCAGCGTTTAATCCGTATTTATTTCATCACAGATGCTCACAGTGCTTCGCTGATCCTTATTTTTACTTCTGTCCTGCTTTGCAGGCATACGCCAGAATCGCGGACACAGTCTTTCCATCCGTCAGTTCTCCTGCGTAGATCCGTTTCAAAAGGTCGGAAAGTTCCCACGCCTCTACCTCAATCTCCTCGTCCGGGTCAAGATGCTGATGGGTTTTCTTGAGATCGCGTGCCAGAAAAATATCCAGCGCCTCATCACAGAACGCGATCGTTGTGTTGACGCTCATCAGATATTCCAGATGGTCACAACGGTAGCCCGTCTCCTCCTCCAGCTCGCGGTACGCGCAGTCAATCTTCGCCTCATCCGGCGAATCCAGCTTACCAGCCGGAATCTCCAGTGTATAGCGGTCCAGCGCATTGCGGTACTGACGCACCATGAGAATCTTTCCATCCTCCGTAACCGGAAGCACCGCTGCCGCGCCGTCATGATGGATAAAATCCCATTTTGCCTGATGTCCATTTACCTCGACAGTATCTTCGTACATTTTCAAGATGGTTCCCTGATATTTTAACTCTCGTTTCAGACGTTTGACCGGCACGGACTCCAGCGATGCCTGCTTTTCTACTTTCTGTTCCATATTTCCTCACCCTTATGTCCAGGTTCCTTCTGGGTTCTTTTTCAACATTTTTTCACTATTTCAGGTCGATGCACTTCTCGTAGCATGCGTCACATGCCTTGATAACCGCATTCCGCAAACCATACTCCTCCAGGACGCTGACCGCGTAGATCGTCGTGCCACCCGGCGAGCAGACATCATCTTTGAGTGCGCCCGGATGCTTGCCGGTCTCGAGTACCATCTTCGCACTGCCGACAACGCCCTGCGCCGCCATCCGGTAAGCCACATCTCGCGGCATGCCGTACTTAACGCCCGCATCTGCCAGCGCCTCGATGAACATATAGATGTATGCCGGTGCACTGGAACTGATACATACAACCGCATTCATCATATATTCCGGAACGATCTCCATCATACCAAAAGATTCAAAGAAATTGCTGATCATCTGCTTTTCTGTCTCTTCAAACAGCTTCTTGTCGTAGCAGACACCTGTCATACCCTCGCCGATCAGCGCCGGCGTGTTCGGCATCGCACGCACGATACGGCGGTCACCGCCCAGCTTCTCGTTGACACTGTCAATCGTGATACCCGGTGCAATCGAAATAATAATATTTTCTTTCGTTACATGGTCCTTGATATCTGCCAGTACATTGTCATAAAACTGCGGTTTTATAGCTAATACGATATATTTTGCATTTTCCGCACAATCCTGGTTTGTGTCAACCGCCTTGACACCTGTCTCTTTCTCTATCTGTGCCACTCTCCGGCGGTTCAGATCCGTAAAAGTGATGTCTTCCGTTTTATATTTGTTCAGCAGGCTTCGCATGATCGCATAGCCGATATTTCCCATTCCGATAAAACCAATTTTCGCCATAATCTTTGTCTCCCTCCATCTGCCATCCGGCACTTCCCTGCCGGATGATCCTCCATTTGTTGTCTGACTGCAGCTACTCTTTCCAACAGCCACATCTGACTTTTTATTCAGCATCTTGATAACGGTTCAATCTTCTTACCATTACGCCACAATAAATGCATGAAGCTGCTAAATAATCACTATTTTTCAACTCTATCATGCTATAATACTCGTCTTTTGGACAGTTTGCAAGCAAAATTTCTCCGCCTGCCTTCACGCTCACGACCCTTTATTTTACCCTGCTCATGCAAATTTTCAGTCTGTCCGAAAAACAAAGTTTCCGTTTTCCGCTTCATGAAAAAAACCTGTATTTTTCTGTATTTCTTTCTCTCTTAAAAAAGATGTAAAGAATGTGCCTTGGCACATTCGGGCGTCTCGCGCGGTCGCTTGCGACATGTTTCTGCTTCGCGCGAGTGCGCATCCTCGCGGAGCGTTTTTTTGTTTCATAGGACGCAATTTCCCATGAAACAAAAAAGTCTTATGAATGTAATGTATCTTCATCCATAAGACTTTTATTTTCATGCTCAAGTTTACTCCATGCAGCCCTGCTGCCGGGTTTTATTTGGCGTACTCGGTAACTCTCGATTCACGGATTACATTGACCTTGATCTGTCCCGGATACTGTAACTCTTCCTGAATCCGCTTTGAAATCTCTCTCGCCATCAGAACCATATCATCGTCGCTGACCTGTTCCGGTACAACCATGATACGCACCTCGCGACCTGCCTGAATTGCGTAGGATTTATCAACACCCTTATAGGAGTTCGTGATATCCTCCAGCTGTTTCAGACGGTTGGTATATGTTTCCAGAGTCTCTCGTCTCGCACCTGGACGTGCCGCTGAAATCGTATCAGCTGCCTGTACCAGACATGCAATCAAGCTCTGTGGCTCTACATCGCCGTGATGGGCTTCCACTGCATTGATAACGGTTGCGGACTCTTTGTACTTCTTACAGAGCGCCACACCCAGTTCTACGTGGGTTCCCTCCTGCTCGTGATCGACTGCCTTTCCAATATCATGTAATAAACCTGCACGTTTGGCGGTCCGTACATCGACGCCCACCTCAGCCGCCAGAAGTCCGGCTAACTGTGCAACCTCAATCGAATGCTTCAATGCATTCTGACCGTAGCTTGTCCGGAATTTCATCTTACCAAGCAGCTTGACAAGTTCCGGATGGATACCATGAATGCCAACTTCCAGAAGAGCCGCTTCGCCCTCCTCGCGCATCATGTTTTCCACTTCTTTCTGTGCTTTCTCTACCATCTCTTCGATTCTGGCTGGATGAATCCGTCCATCCACAATCAGACGTTCCAGTGCAATACGCGCTACCTCTCTTCGGATTGGATCGAAGCCAGACAGGACAACTGCCTCCGGCGTATCGTCGATGATCAGTTCCACGCCCGTCAGAGTCTCCAGTGTACGAATATTTCTTCCCTCACGTCCGATAATTCGTCCCTTCATCTCATCATTCGGAAGCTGTACGACTGATACGGTTGTCTCAGCCACATGATCCGCAGCACAGCGCTGAATCGCTGTCACCACATAATCCTTGGCTTTCTTCTCTGCTTCCTCTTTCGCTTTCGCCTCGAGATCTTTGATCAGCTTCGCCGTATCATGCTTTACATCTTCTTCCACGGAACGCAGCAGATATTCCTTTGCCTGTTCAGAGGTTAAACCGGAGATCTTCTCCAGTTCCAGCATACCTTTCTCATAGAGAGCCTCTGCCTCCGCAGTCTTTCTCTTGAGTGCCTCCTCCTTGACATTCATACCCGCTTCACGCTTTTCCATCGCTTCTGCTTTTTTGTCCAGGTTTTCTTCTTTGCTCAGTACACGTCTTTCATAGCGCTGAAGCTCAGCTCTTCTTTCCTTTGTTTCTTTCTCAAGCTCATTCTTTGTCTTTAACGACTCTTCCTTCGCTTCAAGGAGAGCTTCTCGCTTCTTTGTCTCAGCAATTTTCAATGCTTCATCTATTATTTCCCTGGATCGTTCTTCTGCGCTTCCAATCTTCGCCTCATATGTCTTCTGGCGATGCTGGTTCGCAACGATCCAAGTAATAGCTGCTACAATAACACCTGTAACGATAACCGCAATTATTACTTGTGACACAGGAGCACCTCCTTATTTAGTTTTCATTGTACGAAAATACAATACTATAATTTTAAACGGTTTTATACAGTATGTCAAGCAGAATAAGCGCTTCCTAACCAGCTTCCTGGGACACCTTTAGACAGCGTTCTGTTCTGTTTTATAATACATTTGCACGTTCACAGTCATGAAACAGAATCCATTCAAAATCATCTTTGGTAAATGACTCTGCGCCTGAAAGTCAACCAAGTGCATCCTCCTGCTCCTTCATCTCTCTCCGGATATCTTCCCATGAAAATCCCCGCCTCATCAGATAGGCAATGATCTTTTTTTTCTCCTCCGGCGCTGTCTCTCCCGCCCTGTAATGCTTCTTCTCAAGCAAGACGCGGATTGCCTCGCCCGAATCATGTTCTGTCTCTTCCAGCTGCTCCCGGATGATCTCGCGCGATATGCCTTTTCGCTGCAGGTAAAGCTTCAATTCCGCCTGGCTTTTCCGCTTTCCATGAACCTGCAAATAATTCGCCGCATATCTGGCATCGTCCACAAAATGATATTCCTGCAAAAATCCAATCGTCTCCTGCACGATCGAATCCGGATACCCGTCCTGGAAAAGGCGGCGGCACATTTCTCCTTCCGTCCGGTCCTGCACCTTCAAAAGATTCAGCGCCCGCTCATGTGCCCGGCGGCTTAAAAGATCCAAAAGCTCCCTCTCCGTTCTTTTTTCCAAAACCGCGCCCTCACAGACACCGTATTTTTCTAATTCCCCATTATATAAAAGAAAGGCAAAGTCCTCATCCGTGAAAACTTTGCACTTTCTCTTATCCAGGGATTCTACGCGTTCAATCCGCATATACAGCCCCTTTTCATAGCTACAGTTCACACGCTGCCAGCTGTAACTTTTCCTGTTACTGTTCACACATATGTGCCCTGTAACAGGATTTTGCTCTATTTTTCGTCCTCTGCGTCCACTCCTACCGGCGGAAGCTCCGTCGGTGCTTCCTTGGACGCCTCTGGCATCATCGTGTCTTCGGAAAGTCCGTATTTGACACGTACCTTGTTCTCAATCTCAAGGCAGATTTCCGGATTTGCTGCCAGGAAATTCTTCGCGTTCTCGCGTCCCTGACCGATCTTGCTGCCCTCATAAGCATACCAGGCGCCGCTCTTCTCCACGATGTTCTCCTTCGCCGCCAGATCCAGGATATCGCCCTCACGGGAAATACCTTTTCCGAACATGATATCAAACTCTGCCTCACGGAATGGCGGAGCAATCTTGTTCTTCACAACCTTGATGCGGACACGGTTTCCAATCACTTCGCCGCCCTGCTTCAGAGACTCAATCCGGCGGACATCCATGCGGACAGAAGAATAGAACTTGAGTGCCCGTCCACCGGTCGTAACCTCCGGGTTTCCGAACATGATACCAACCTTCTCACGCAGCTGGTTGATAAAGATAACGATACAATTTGAACGGCTGATTGCTGCGGTCAGCTTTCTGAGTGCCTGCGACATCAGACGTGCCTGCAGACCTACGTGGGAATCCCCCATCTCGCCGTCAATCTCTGCCTTCGGAACCAGTGCGGCAACCGAGTCCACAATCACGATATCGATCGCACCGGAGCGCACCATCGTCTCGGTAATCTCAAGCGCCTGCTCGCCGTTGTCCGGCTGGGAGATATACAGATTATCGATATCAACACCGATCTTCTTCGCATATGCCGGATCGAGTGCGTGCTCTGCATCGATAAATCCAGCGATACCGCCTCTCTTCTGTACTTCTGCCACCATATGCAGGGCAACCGTCGTCTTACCACTGGACTCAGGTCCGTATACCTCGATGATTCGTCCCTTCGGAACACCGCCCAGTCCCAGTGCAATATCCAGGCTCAGGGAGCCGGTCGGAATCGTCTCTATATTCATATTCGCACCAGAATCACCCAGCTTCATCACTGAGCCTTTTCCGTATGCTTTCTCAATCTGTGTCAACGCAGCATCCAATGCTTTCAGCTTGTCTTCTTTATTCATCTTTCCCTCCAAAGCGCCGCTCCGCGGCCAATCACGAACAAATGTTCTAAACTTAGCTCTATCATAGCGGATCCGGCTGTAAATGTCAACTGTTTTCTTTTGGTTTTCCCCCGGACGCACTGCAGGATGCTGCCGGATCTATAACCTGATTCTGCGATTCAAAGTATCTACAATTATATCATTTTCCGGCTGGTTCTGTCTATTATTTTGACGAGAAAAGCTGCTGCCAGAACTGTATCGTACGGAATTTTCAGTTCAGAAAATTCCTACCTGTGAACAGTTAGCCGCCATTACTGTTCACACAAAACCTTCCGTTGCAAAAATGCCTGCCTGTACACGTCATCTGGCACCGCCCCGCTTCTACTCTAACAGCCGCCCGATATCCAGCGCCCCCCAGCCCTGTTGGTTGCGCGGCAGCCCCAGATCCACTGCCCGCTCTTTAAAGCGAAGCTTCACATCCCGGTTCGTCATGTCCGGGTTCTGCTCCAGCAGAAGCGCCGCCGCCCCCGCGACAAGCGGCGTAGACATGGACGTCCCGCTTTTAAAACGGTACCCGTTCCGCCGCAGGTTACAGCTCACAATCCGTGATCCAGGCGCCACAATGTCCGGCTTGCAGATGCAGGCGTCCGTCGGCCCCCGCCCCGAATAGTCCACCATCCGGCTGCCTGCCACCTCTACCTCCCGGTCATCATCCGCACATCCCACCGTGATGACCTTCCGGCTGATCCCCGGCGTTGTGATCGTGTGCGCGGCTGGACCATTATTTCCCGCTGCCACCACGACCACATACCCGGCATCCCACGCCGCATCGACACCGCGCACCAGCGCCGAATCTTCGCTCATTCCCTTCGGTGTAAAGGAGCCAACCGATATATTGATAATCCGGATCCCGTACTGGCTGCCATTCTGGCGCACCCAGCGAAGCCCTGCCAGCACATCCGATACATACCCATTTCCCCTCTGATCCAGCACTTTCAGGCAGACCAGCTGCGCCCCCGGCGCCACACCCTGATAGCGTCCCGCCGACGCCGTGCCGCTGCCGGCAATCATCCCTGCCACATGCGTTCCATGCCCATTGTCATCATACGGCTGCTGTTTTTTCTTAAGGAAATCCCGAAATCCGTAAACGCAATTTTCCAAATCCGGATGCAGAAATACCCCTGTGTCCAGGATCGCCACCCCGACGCCTTTTCCTGTCAGTCCTCGTCTGTACGCCTCATTGCAATGAATCCATTCTCTCGCCCGGTTCACAGGAAAAAGCCCCCATATTCTTCCCTTACTGTTAGAATATGGGGGCTTTCGCCGTATGTGAATGCAGCCTCTTATTTGTGGAAGCTGTAATAGACGGTTCCGCCTGCCAGTCCACCGCGGAACTGCGCCAGCTCACTGACCGTCACCAGCTGATAGCCACGCTCCACAAGCGCCGGAATGATCGTGACTGCCGCGTCACCGGAAGCATTGTAAAGCTCATGCATCAGAACCACCGAGCCATCTTTTACCTGGTTTAACACGGTCTGCACCGATGAAGCCGCATTGCGCGTCTTCCAGTCCAGCGTATCCACATTCCAGAGTACGATCGGCTGGCTGATATTGGCAAGCACAGTGCTGTTTTTTCCACCGCCCGGAAGACGGACTGTTTTCGGTGCCTCGCCTGTGATCGCGGCAACCGCCTGATTGCAGGCCTCCACCTGCTGACGAATCTCCTGTGCGCCTAACTTCTGGAGATACTTGTGATCCTGCGTGTGATTTCCAATCTCATGCCCATTGGCATACATCCGCTGAATCTCACTCTTATAGGAATTCACACGGTTTCCGACCACATAAAAGGTCACACGGCCGCCGTACTGCTCCGCGCAGTCCATGATGCGGTTTCCAACCGGGGCATACGGACCATCATCAAAGGTCAGTGCCACCATCGGTTTATCCGGGTCAAGGTCCTTACGGATATGCTCTACTGCCGGTGCCTGCGTCTCCTGCGGTGCTTCCGTTTCCTTTGCTTTCTTTGATTCTCCTGCTTTCTTACTGTTCTCCGCACTGTTGTCCACAGATGCCTCTGTCTTTGTCTGCGTATTTAACCGCTCCCCCTGCCGGTTCAGCCGCACAAGCTGTGCCACCATCGCAATAATGACCACCCCCAGCACAACAGCTGCGCTCATCATGATCCAGACAGATTTCGGATTCTCTTCTGTACGCTGTCTTCTCTTTCTCCTTCTTTTATCGTCTCTGCTCATCACTTACTCACCTTTTCTCACTTTATTTACTTGTGCATTTACGAACATTTTTGTCCCCCTCATTTCGCACATGACCTATCATAACATACTCACTTTTTTTATCATCACATAGCCATTACTATTATGTTAAATAACTATTAACTCTATGATAATTTTTATGCACCTGTGCGGTTTGCCGGCGCAAGCATTCCTCCGATCATCCCTGCCACCGCACAGATCATGCCGCTGCTGACTGTCTGAAAGCCAAAGTCTGCCCCCGAATGATATATCATTTTCCCAGTCAGAAACAGCACCAGAAAATAACAAAGTCCGATCAGAAGCCCCCACAGAAATTTCTGTCTGCCTTTCACCTGCCCGATGCAAAAACCGCCAAGAAGTGCCGACACAACATATGCCGCGATCACGCCACCACTGATAATCCCGGCAGTCATATGCCCCTTCAGCATAAACGCCGTTACAACCGCAAGAACAAGCGCCGACACAACAAGCATCCCCACAAGAATGATCAAAAAACGTAATGCATCCCCACTTTTTTTCATAAAAACAAATCCTTCCAAAATCTGCATTGTTTTATTCTCCATTATATGTCAATCTGTGTTAAACTATTCAGGAGAAAAGAGGAAGGAGACTATCATTATGGATTACGTTGATCTTCATACACATTCAAATGCTTCCGATGGCACCTGTTCTCCCGCCGAGGTGGTGATACGTGCTGCCGATAAGGGACTGCGCGCCATCGCACTGACGGATCACGACACGGTTTCCGGCATTGATGAAGCCATACAGGCTGCCCGCGACCATGTACTGCCGTTGCAGGTCATCCCCGGCACGGAACTTTCTGTCGCATACAAGAAGCAGGACATTCATATCGTTGGTCTGTTCATTGACCATCACAATAAAGCCTTCCAGGACATGACCGATCTTTTGATCCGGCGCCGCCTGGAGCGCAATGAAGAGATGATACGGCGTTTTAATGCAAACGGCATCCCCGTTACCTACGAGGAACTCACGCAGGGCAATCCTGACGCCGTCATTACCCGCGCGCACTTTGCACGCTATCTGGTGGAGCATCAGATCGTCAAGATACCAAACGAAGCCTTTCACAAATATCTGGATCCGGGATGTCCTTATTTCATTCCACGCGAATATATCCGGCCCGAGGATGGAATCCGCATTATAAGGGATGCCGGTGGTGTTCCTATCCTGGCACACCCGCTTCATTACAAACTTCCCGAAAAGGAACTGAAGGCATTGATCGCACGGCTGAAGGAATCCGGTCTGATGGGAATCGAAGTCAAATATTCTAATCACACAAAACAGGATGAATACTATGCAGGTCAGCTTGCGGCAAAATTTCATCTTCTGCCGAGCGGAGGTTCAGATTTCCACGGAGCAAACAAGCCTGCCATTGACATCGGCACCGGTCGTGGCACACTGGCAGTTCCTTATGAATATCTGGAAAAGCTTGCCGCAGCCGTTCATTACCCGTTAGAGGCAACGAACGAATAAAAGTAATGTAAAAACAAAAGCGTCAATGCACTAAAAACCAATGCATTGACGCTTTATTTCATATCGGACCGGATTATTTACTCTCGTTGCCCTGCTTATCGATCTCAACGATATTCTCTTTCTTCATTGGGATACGGCAGTTCTTATTGTTACCGAACTCAACGATAACAACCTCATCCATAATGTCAATCACAACGCCGAAGAAACCGCTTGTGGTAAGTACGCTGTCTCCAACCTCCAGTGTGGTCAGAAGAGTGTCGTGCTCCTTCTGCTGCTTCTTCTGTGGACGGATTGCGAAAAACCAGAAAATACCAATGATCGCAGCATAGATTACAACCATGCTGATGATACTCTGTGTTGTGGAAGCCTGTCCACTCGATGACGCTAATACGCTTATTGCATTCATTTTAATTCCTCCATGCTTTCTAATTTTTTCTTTTTATATTCCTGGAAGCAGCCTTTCTCGATCGCTTCCCGAATTTCCTCCATCAAATGGTTATAGAACCAAAGATTGTGTGTCACCATACAACGAAGTCCGAGCATCTCCTTCGCTTTCAACAAATGACGGATATAGGCTCTACTGTATCTGCGACAAACCGGACATCCGCAGTCCTCATCCAACGGTCTGTCGTCCCTCTCATACCTTGCATTGAACAGGTTCATCTTACCGTGGTTGGTGTATGCATGACCGTGACGGCCGTTACGTGCCGGATAAACGCAGTCGAAGAAGTCGACACCGCGCTCTACC
>ERZ773185.2842-NODE-2842-length-10662-cov-5.418026_pt1 | contig 10662 bp, 9 predicted proteins | sample MGYA00580531_ERZ773185 | MGnify/ENA primary metagenome ERZ773185 (study PRJEB29015, sample SAMEA2737799) | human gut metagenome | biome: human gut; feature: human-associated habitat; material: faeces | place: China | collected 2012 ...
TTTATGTATCGCATAAGCTGGATGAATTGTGGCAGGTTGCGGACACATGCACGGTGCTGCGGGACGGCAGGCTGATCGGCAGGGAGCATTTTTATATGACGCATGTGGAGGATTCGGATAAGGCGCAGATTCTGCTGGATTTTGTGAAACAGTTTTACGCCGGAACACCGTTCGTACCGCGGGAGTTGATTTTACAGAAAGAAATAGATGACATACCGGTATTAGAAGAATGGCTGACCGCACGCAGGGGCGCGAGGGTATATATCCGCGTGCCGCGGAAGGGACAGAAGGAAAAGCTGGTGGAGCTTGCGGAAAAAAATGCAAAGCTCGTCCTGGAAAAAGACCGGGAGCGAATTGCGCGCGACGAGGCGCGTACGGTCGGTGCGGTGCGGCAGATCGCACAGCTGCTGGATTTACCGATGCTCGACCGGATGGAGGCGTTCGATATTTCCAACATCAGCGGCTTTGAAAATGTCGGCTCGATGGTCGTTTATGAAAAGGGCAAGCCCAAGCGCAGCGATTATCGAAAATTCAAAATCAAAACGGTAGCAGGACCGGACGACTATGCCTGCATGCGCGAGGTTCTGACGAGACGCTTTGAACACGGCTTAAAAGAGACGAAAGAGCTGGAAGAAAAAAATCTGTCCGGGGAGTTCGGAAGCTTTGCACGGTTTCCGGACCTTTTGCTGATGGACGGCGGACGCGGGCAGGTCAACATCGCGCAGCAGGTGCTGGACGAGCTGCATTTAAACATTCCGGTCTGCGGCATGGTAAAGGATGACAACCATCGGACGAGAGGACTTTATTTTCACAATGTGGAGCTGCCGATCGACCGCAATTCTGAAGCCTTCAAGCTGATTACAAGAGTGCAGGACGAGGCGCACCGGTTTGCAATCGAATACCACAGGTCACTGCGCAGCAAGGATCAGGTCAAGAGCGTGCTGGATGAAATCCCGGGCGTGGGCCCTGCGCGGAGAAAGGCGCTGATGAAAAGCTTTCCATCGATTTATGAGATCCGGGACGCGACGGCAGAGCAGATTGCGATGCAGGCAGATTTGCCAATGGCCGTGGCGGAAGAAATCTATGAATTTTTTCATAACCACCAAGAGGAAGATTGCCGGGAATAATGATCTGTGATAAAATAAAACAAAGTATGGCATAAAAACAGAGTTTCTGATGTCAGGAACTATTGTCTGCATGTCCTGGAAAAGAGAGGATGGATTATGGCAAGCATCAGTTTAATGAAGATTGCAGAAAAAATGAAGCTGGAAAATCTGACTCCTGAAATCAATCTGAAGGGGATTAAGGTTACGTTGCCGGATATCAACCGACCGGCACTTCCTATGGCGGGCTATTTTGAACACTTTGAGGCGACCCGTCTGCAGGTGATTGGATTCGTAGAATACTCTTATGTTAAGAGAATGTCGGAAAAAGAAGAGAAGGAGATGCTGGAGAAGCTTCTGGATTACCCGATTCCCGGCATTATTTTCTGTCGTGAACTGCATCCGGATGAGCTGTTTCGGCAAATTGCCATTGAAAAAGGCGTTCCGCTTCTGATGACCAAGCGTGCGACGAGTTCGTTTACGGCAGAGCTGATCCGTTGGCTGAATGTCAAGCTGGCACCCTGCATTTCTGTTCACGGCGTACTGGTTGACGTATATGGCGAAGGCGTCCTGATTACAGGCGAGAGCGGAATCGGTAAATCCGAGGCGGCGCTTGAGCTGATTAAGAGAGGACACCGTCTGGTAACGGACGATGTTGTAGAGATCCGCAAGGTCAGTGAGGAAACACTGGTCGGAACTGCACCGGATATCACAAAGCACTTTATCGAGCTGCGCGGTATTGGTATTGTGGACGTCAAGGCGCTGTTCGGTGCTTCGAGTGTCCGCGAGACACAGAATATCGACCTCGTAATCCGTCTGGAAGAGTGGGACAAGGACAGAGAATACGACCGTCTCGGACTGGAAGAGGAATATACGGAATATCTGGGCAACAAGGTTGTCTGCCACAACATTCCGATCCGTCCCGGCAGAAACCTGGCAATTATTTGCGAAGCGGCAGCTGTCAATCACAGACAGAAAAAGATGGGATACAATGCAGCGCAGGAGCTGTATACAAGAGTCCAGAATTCCCTTGCACGTAAGCGGAATGAGGACGAGGATGAGGACTAAAGCGGTCAGGCATATCGAAATGTCCGGAATGAAAGCAATAGTGCTCCGTACAGCGATGCAGCTGGCGGATCGTATAAAAGAGTAAGACATCATTACAGATCAGACAGCTGAAAAGCTTTTTGAAAATACGCGAGAAGCGGGAGGAAGATAAAATGGGTAAGTATTGTTTTGGTGTAGATGTAGGAGGAACGACAGTAAAGCTGGGTCTTTTTAACACCAATGGCGATCTGCTGGAAAAGTGGGAAATCCCTACAGTGACAGAGGATAACGGCAAAGCGATTCTGCCGGACTGTGCAAAGAGCATCCTGAAAAAAATGGATGAGCGTGAAATGGACCGTACAGAGGTAGTCGGCGTCGGCATCGGTGCACCGGGCCCCATCGACTCTGAGGGCACACTTTATGGTGCAGTCAACCTTGGCTGGGGAACCATGAGCCTGAAAAAAGAGCTGCAGACACTTTTAAATATGCCGGTAGAAGCTGGTAATGACGCTAACGTGGCAGCACTGGGCGAAGCCTGGCAGGGCGGCGCAAAGGGTTATGAGGATGTTGTTGTAGTAACCTTGGGAACCGGTGTTGGCGGCGGCATTATCATCAACGGCAAGATGGTTGCCGGTGCAACCGGAGCCGCAGGCGAGATCGGACATATGCATGTCAATGATGAGGAGGCAGAGCCCTGTAATTGCGGAAACTGCGGATGTCTGGAGGAATATGTTTCTGCAACGGGTATTGTCCGTATGGCAAAGCGTAAGCTGGCAGAGGATGACCGTCCGAGCATAATGCGCAAGGACGACCTGAGTGCAAAGGACGTATGGGATGCGGTTAAAGCAGGAGATACGGTAGCAATCGAGGTCGCAGAGGACTTTGGCTGGTATCTGGGCAAGGCGATGGCGCTGGTTGCCAATGTTTCCAACCCGGAGATCTTCGTAATCGGCGGCGGTGTTTCCAAAGCCGGCAATGTGCTGCTGGATTACATTCAGAAATATTACCAGAAATATGCGTTCAAGGGCTGCCGCGGCGCACTGTTTACCCTGGCAACTCTGGGCAATGACGCTGGTATTTACGGCGCTGCCAGACTGGTATTGAAGTAATACCGGTATCATCTGCAAAAGATCCGCATAAAATAACAACGTATCCGGCGCAAAGCCGGAGCAGAAGGGCTGGTCAGGACATTTGAGTGACAGATTAAATGAAATTCTGCCGAAAGAGCGGATTTTAACAGAAGAACAAATGGACAGGCATACGACATTCCGGACAGGTGGTCCTGCGCGCTATTTTCTTGTGATTGAGACGAGAAAAGAGCTGGCGCAGGTGCTTGCCTGGCTGCAGGAAGAGGCGCTGCCGTGGTTTTTGCTCGGAAACGGAAGCAACCTTTTGGTGGGGGACCGGGGCTACCGCGGCGCGATCCTGCATCTGGCGGGGGAATTTTTAAAGACTGAAATCGACGAAGCTACGATCCGATGCGGCGCAGGCGCGATGCTTTCCGCTGTATCGAGAAACGCGATGGAAGCAGGGCTGACCGGATTGGAATTTGCATCGGGAATCCCCGGAACGATCGGCGGAGCAGTCCGGATGAACGCAGGCGCCTACAGCGGTGAGATTGCGGGTGTGACAGAGTCGGTAGAAGTGATGGAGCCGGATGGCAGATGTCGTGTATACAACAGGGAAGAAATGGCGTTCGGCTATCGCACCAGCATTGTAAAAACAAAGCCCTGTGTGGTGCTCAGCACTGTTTTAAAGCTGCAAAAAGGCGACCGAAGCGAAATTTCTGCTACGATGCAGGAGCTTTCTGCAAAGCGTCGGGAAAAACAGCCGCTGGAATATCCGAGTGCGGGCAGTACGTTTAAACGCCCGGAAGGATATTTTGCAGGCAAGCTGATTATGGATGCCGGACTTGCCGGAGCGTGCGTCGGCGGCGCACAGGTTTCCGAAAAGCACTGCGGTTTTGTCATCAACCGAAAAAATGCGACGTCTGCGGACGTGGCGGGACTAATTCAGAAAGTCACAGAAACAGTGCAGGAAAAATTCGGCGTAACGCTGGAGCCGGAAGTGATTTTCCTGGGAGATTTTGAAAAATGAGATTTGTAATGGTAACCGGCATGAGCGGCGGCGGCAAAAGCACCGCGATGCGACTGCTGGAGGATATGGGATACTATTGTGTGGACAATCTGCCGATTCAGCTGATCGACAAGTTCGTTGAGCTTTTGTCCACACCGAATACGGAAATAACAAAAGTTGCTATCGGCGTGGACGTCCGCACGGATCAGTCCTTTGCCAGGGTAGAAAAAACACTTTCCTGTTTAAGACAAAACGGTATGGTGTTCGAAGTTCTTTTTATGGACGCTTCTGATGCAGTGCTTGTGAAACGTTATAAAGAGAGCCGACGGATGCATCCGCTGTGTTCAGCAGAAAATCCGAGAATCGAAGACGGAATTGAAAAAGAAAGAAAAATCCTGCAGCAGGTTAAGAAGGATGCAGACTATGTGATTGACACGTCCAAGCTGCTGACCCGGGAGCTGAAAGAGGAGCTGGATCGGATTTTTGTAAAAAATGAAGAGTACAGCAGTCTGATGATCAATATTCTTTCTTTTGGCTTCAAGCATGGAATCCCGGCAGATGCGGATCTGGTATTTGATGTCCGTTTCCTGCCGAACCCTTTTTATATAGATGAATTGAAATATCTGACCGGCAACGACAGGGGCGTTCAGGATTATGTCATGAGCTTCCCGGAGGCGGGGATTTTTCTGGACAAGCTGACAGATCTGCTGCGATTTTTGATTCCAAATTATATTAAAGAAGGCAAATACCAGCTGGTGGTGGCGATCGGCTGCACCGGCGGCAAACATAGGAGCGTAACGCTGGCCAATGAGCTTTATAGAAAGCTTCGTAACAGGGAAGCCAAGTATGGAGTATCTTTGAGCCACAGGGATATTTAAGGATATTTCATATGTCATTTTCATCGGGAGTAAAAGAAGAGCTGTATCGGCACATCAGTCCGGCAAGGCACTGCCAGCTGGCGGAGCTGGCAGCACTTCTCCATTTTAACGGCAGCATCGGCGTCGGTACGACGGGGACTTTTCTGCAGATTCATGCGGAAAATGCGCTCGTTGTGAGAAAATGCTTTACATTATTACAGAAAACATTTAATATAAGTACGGAAACCCGTGTACAACAGGAAAATCAGCAAACCGGATATTTCTGTCGGATAGATGACCCGGAACTGATCCTCAGGATTCTGCAGGGGATCAAATTTTTGGATCAGACAGGCAGCCCGACGTCCGGTGAGGAGAGCCTACAGGATGGTTTACGATGTCCGGTGAGCAGGCTTTTAATCCGAAATTCCTGTTGCCAGAGAGCGTTTTTACGAGGCGCGTTTCTGGCAGCCGGTTCGATGAGCAATCCCGGGAAAGGATATCATCTGGAAATTGTATGCAGCAGACCGCTGCAGGCACAGCAGATTCTGGAGATTTTGACCGAGTTCGAGATCGAAGGGCGGATTGTACAGCGAAAAAAGTATTATGTGGTTTACATAAAAGAAGGAGCCGGAATTTCGGATTTTCTGAATGTGGTTGAGGCGCATGTGGCGCTGATGGAATTTGAAAATTCCAGGATCGTCCGGGAAGTCCGCAATACGGTAAACAGGCGCGTCAATTGCGAAACTGCCAATATTACCAAGACGGTGACAGCGGCGGCGAGGCAGGTTGACGACATTCTTTTTTTGCAGCAAAAATATGGATTTGAAAAATTGCCGGTGAGCTTGCGTCAGATGGCTGAAGTACGTCTGGAGTATCCCGAAGCACCGCTTAAGGAGCTGGGGATGTATCTGGATCCTCCGGTTGGAAAATCGGGCGTAAATCATCGTTTGCGGAAATTATGTGAACTGGCGGATGCCATGAGGTCTTAAAAGGAGGAGTTTTATTATGAAACAGAAAACTGTGGAAGTAAAGCTGAAGCAGGGGCTTGAGGCTCGCCCGGCAGCAATGCTGGTGCAGGTTGCAAGCAAGCATGCCAGCAATATTTATCTGGAGTCTGAAGGCAGAAAAGTGAACGCGAAGAGCATCATGGGAATGATGAGCCTTGCGCTTGCACCCGGCGAAAAGGTAACCGTGATTGCAGACGGAACGGATGAAGACGACGCGATTTTCGGAATGGAAAATTATTTAAGCAGCGCGGCAGAATAAAGAAAACGAAAGGGTGTCCACCGGAAAGTGGCTGCCCTTTTTCTATTTTCCAGAGTAAGCTTGTTGTTATAGAAGCAAGTACACTTTACGGGAGCGCAGGGGCGAAACAAGGATAAAAAAGCAGAAAGGAGGGAAAGGATGGACGACAAAAAGCTTCTTTTTATTTATAATCCCAGGGCGGGAAAAGGACAGATCCGGAATAATCTGCTGGATATCATTGATACGTTCGTTAAGGCAGGCTATGTCGTGACAGCAAGACCGACTCAGTATGCAGGGGAAGCCGTAGAGCTTGCGGCAGACAGAACGGCAAAATATGACCTCGTGGTATGCAGCGGCGGAGACGGCACATTGGATGAGGTGGTGACCGGCATTATGAAGAGTGTTCGACGCCGCCCGATCGGGTATATTCCGGCAGGCAGCACAAACGATTTTGCGCAGAGCCTGAATATTCCGAAAAACATGGCTGAGGCAGCGAAAATCGCAGTCAGCGGCAGAATGTTTGCCTGCGATGTCGGTTCCTTTAACGAAAAAACCTTTGTTTATATTGCGGCCTTCGGACTTTTTACAGAGGTGTCCTATGAAACCAGTCAGGATGTCAAAAATGTGCTGGGGCATATGGCGTATCTGCTGGAGGGCATGAAAAAGCTCCGGGATATCAAATCCTACCACATGAAAATTACGACGCAGGACACTGTCATCGAGGACGATTTTCTGTATGGAATGATTACGAATTCTGTTTCGGTCGGAGGATTTAAGGGAATCACCGGAAAATATGTGGATTTAAGCGATGGAATGTTTGAGGTGACGCTTGTAAAGGTTCCGCGCAGCCTGGACGAACTCAATCAGACGCTTGCTGCCCTGGCACAGCGCGATATCGACACGGCACAGATGTATTGCTTTAAAACCTCCTGGCTGAAGGTGGAGACAGAGGAAGAGGTTGCGTGGACGCTGGACGGCGAATTCGGCGGCAGGCACACAGAAATCGTCATCGAAAATCAGAAACAGGCGCTGCATATCATGGTGCCGGGAGAAGAAAATGAAGCGCAGTGAAATGTAGCGGTTTAGTGGAAAAAGTGGAAAAAGAGGAAAAAAATGCGTATGCCGTATTTCTTTTTTGAAAAAGATAGGGTATAATAGCATCGGTTAGATAATAATTTTATTTCTATGGAGGTAAATAAGATGTTAGTATCTGCTACAGAAATGCTGAACAAAGCAAAAGCTGGCCATTATGCAGTTGGTCAGTTCAACATCAACAACCTGGAATGGACAAAGGCTATCCTGCAGACCGCTCAGGAGCTGAACTCCCCTGTAATCCTTGGTGTATCCGAGGGCGCAGGCAAGTATATGACCGGCTACAAGACCGTTGTAGGCATGGTTAACGGTATGCTCGAAGAATTGAACATCACCGTTCCCGTTGCTCTGCATCTGGATCACGGCTCATACGACGGCTGCTACAAGTGTCTGGAAGCTGGCTTCTCTTCCATCATGTTCGATGGCTCTCATTACCCGATCGACGAGAACGTTGAAAAGACCACTGAGCTGGTTAAGGCTGCTCATGAAAAGGGCGTTTCCATCGAAGCTGAGGTTGGTGCAATCGGCGGCGAAGAAGATGGCGTTATAGGTATGGGCGAATGCGCAGATCCCAACGAGTGCAAGAGAATCGCTGATCTGGGCGTAGACTTCCTGGCAGCTGGTATCGGCAATATCCACGGCAAATATCCTGCAAACTGGAAGGGTCTGTCCTTTGAAACTCTGGATGCTATCCAGCAGCTGACTGGTGATCTTCCTCTGGTTCTTCACGGCGGCACAGGTATCCCGGCTGACATGATCAAGAAAGCAATCGCCCTTGGCGTTGCTAAGATCAATGTTAACACCGAGTGCCAGCTTGCATTTGCTGCAGCTACCAGAAAGTACATCGAAGAAGGCAAAGACGAGCAGGGCAAGGGTTATGACCCTCGTAAGCTGCTGGCTCCTGGCTTCGAAGCGATCAAGGCTACTGTAAAAGAAAAAATGGAACTGTTCGGTTCTGTAGACAAGGCTTGAGCATCAGCCGAGTAACAGATCATTCAAACAGATCAATCAGGACGGTCGGAATCTTCCGACCGTCCGTTTTTATTCATGACAATAGAATGCTCGCAGAGCGTGCATTCTATTGTTTCATAGGAAAATGCGTCCTATGAAATAAAAATGCTCCGCGAGGACACATAAGCGGCGTTCATTTTTTATTCATATTTCTTTAACGGAATGTTTTTCTGCCCATCACGGTTTCGTCACTTTCCGTTTTTATACTAAAACCATAAGATACAGCAAGCCAATCAATGACAGTAACACAACTTTTCAAATAGCTTTTTCATAATAAATGCCAGGCGACATCGGGTTGCCTGGCATCCTCCCTTTTCTGGGGTATTTTTCACAAATAAGTGTTGGAGCAGAACAGATATCAATAAAGCGTTCCATGCGTGTCGCATTCCGCAACCCTTCGGAATACGCGGGGGACCTGCGTAAATCGCAGCTTGAACTGACGGTACACTCATGTTAAGATAGCGAAAGAAGCTTTTGCAGCGGATGGTGGAAAGTGTTCGGAGCGTGGCAGTTTGACAGAAAAGGAATGGAAAGGAACGGGTAGACAAAATGAAGATGCGTGCAGAACAAAAGACAGCGGTAAAAAACAGCATCGGAAGGCTTGTGTTCGTTGCGCTGTCGGTACTGTTACAGGTTATATGGATTTGCGTACAGGCGATGAAATTAAACCGATATTCGACATGGATTTCGGTTGCGACCAGCGTGCTTACGCTGGTTGTCGTGATCCTGCTTTATGGCCGCAGGACAAATGCAGCGTTTAAAATGCCCTGGATTATCCTGATTCTGGCGTTTCCGGTGCTGGGCCTCGGCATGTATCTGTTGTTTGGACGCAAAGAAGCGACGCGGTTGGTACGGGAGCGGTTTGAGCGGATTGATCAGAGTCTGGACGGGCTGCTGATTCAGGACAAAGCGGTTCGGATAAAGCTGCAGCAGACGGACCGGATGGCGGCGAATGAAGCGGCGTATATCTGGAACTATGCGAAATATCCGATTTATCAGAATACGGATGTCGTTTTTTATAAAGAAGCGTCGGAGGGGATTGAAGCTCAGAAGCAGGCGCTGAATCAGGCAAAGCAATTTATTTTTATGGAATACCATGCGATTGAGGATAAGCAGTCGTTTGGGGAGTTAAAAGAAATTCTTGCACGGAAAGCAAAAGAAGGTGTGGAGGTTCGCCTCTTTTATGACGATATCGGAAGCATCGGATTTATCAATACGGATTTCATTCAGCGAATGGAAGCGGAAGGCATTCAGTGTCGCGTGTTTAACCGTCTGATGCCGGTTTTAAACGTTTTTATGAACAACCGCGATCATAGAAAGATTACCGTAATCGATGGGAAAATCGGTTTTACGGGCGGATATAATCTGGCGGACGAATATTTTAACATCACGCATCCATATGGTTACTGGAAGGATACCGGCGTCCGGCTGGAAGGGGATGCAGTGCGCAGCCTGACTGTGATGTTTCTGGAAATGTGGAATGCGATTAAATATACGGATACAGACTATACACCGTATTTTCCGCAGGATGGCGCGCAGCCGCATGAGGCGGGTTTGGCGGGCAGCGCGGCGGATAGGGGCGTTGGTGCTGCGCAGTCGGATGCGAATATTGCAGCGGACAGCGCCTCCGGCTTCGTTCAGCCGTATGCAGACAGCCCGCTGGACGGCGAGCCGGTGGGAGAAAATGTGTACATGGGCGTTGTAAAGGCGGCTTCCGAATATGTTTATTTCACAACGCCGTATTTGATTATCAGCGATGAGATGAGCAGGGAGCTGTGCCTGGCAGCGAAGCGCGGTGTGGATGTGCGGATTGTTACGCCGGGCATCCCGGACAAAAAGCTCGTCTATCGGGTAACGCGCTCCTATTATGCACAGCTGGCGTCTGCGGGTGTGCGGATTTTTGAGTATACACCGGGCTTTCTCCACGCAAAGCAGTGCGTCAGCGACGATGTGACAGCGACGGTCGGCACGATCAACCTGGATTACAGAAGTTTGTATTTCCATTTTGAAAATGGCGTTTTTCTGCATCGGTGTGAGGCTGTGCAGAAGGTACGAGAGGATTTTGAAGATATTTTCCCGGTGTGCAGGGAAGTGACAGAGCAGTATGCGGAGAAGCAGTCGGCGGCGATGAAGTTTGGACAGTGCGTGCTGCGTCTGATTGCACCGCTGCTGTAATATAAAAAAGAATGTGCCTTGGCACATTCTCGCGCCGAGGCGCGGTTGCCTCGGCA
>ERZ773185.2848-NODE-2848-length-10645-cov-16.680453_pt1 | contig 10645 bp, 10 predicted proteins | sample MGYA00580531_ERZ773185 | MGnify/ENA primary metagenome ERZ773185 (study PRJEB29015, sample SAMEA2737799) | human gut metagenome | biome: human gut; feature: human-associated habitat; material: faeces | place: China | collected 2012 ...
GGAGCCACGCTCACCTGTACCTAATCAATAGTCTCTGTAGAAATAGGCTGAGAACCAGCCTGACCACCATTCTGGCCATTAGAAGTAAGACCGAAAACATCGTTGTTTACGGCACCATCAACCTGGAAGCTGTTATAACGGTTATTAACACCAGCAAAAGACATTGCTCCAGACTGAGAAACACTTACCATAGGATTCATGCGGGTGATATCACCGATACTATGACTGATAGAAGGCATATTGGCAATATCCTTGGCACTATAGCTGGTTGCCGCACCAGTCTTGCTGGCATCCAAGCCCAACTTACCCTTAACAACCACTTCACCTAAAGCATGTGCGTCCTCTTCCAACTGAGTTGAAAGGTCTGACATTTCACCAAGTTTGAGTGTTACATTCTTGATTTCCTTGGTTTTGTAACCAATGTAGGAAATCTCTACCGTGTAAGGACCACCAGCGCGCATACCCTGAATAGTAAAGCGGCCTACGCTGTTAGTCACAGAACGATAAACAGCACCTGTTGGTACGTGGGTAACAGTAATAGTTGCACCTATTACATCTTCACCATTAGCTTTAATCAAACCTTTGACGCCAGATGTAGTAATCTGTGCAATGGCTGTGGAAACCATAAAGGACAACAAAGCCACAAATAAAAAAAATCTTTTCTGCATACCTTAAAATAAATAATTAAATAATACGGGATATAACCCCCTCTTATATTGTTATCGGTTGCAAAAGTAATAAAAAAATTGCTTTTATTTGTTACAAAAGCATGAAAAATAGTGTTTTATAACATAAAAAAAATCTGCGTTAAGCAAATAACGCAGATTTCCTTTAATTTGTTATTTATAACGGGGGTTTGCTTATAGTTTTTTCGGGGCTAAAAGCTGGGGACTGAGCTTTTATGACAGGCGATGGAATCGCCTGGAACGGAGGCTAGGTGCCTTACTCCTTTCGCAGCCAGATGCTCATCACCTTGCGGCGGATGGCTACGATGTTCAGGATTGAAACAATCAGGAACAGGAGCAAACCTAGGGCGATGGCTGGGAGCATGGTGCCCTCGTCGATATCAGGGAAGAGGGTTTCGATGAAGCCCATGTAGTAATCGCGGAGAAAGAAGAGGATGATCCACGCGATGATGAGTACCACGATATTCAGCGCGATGGTGAGCACCTGATATGGTTTTGCTACATTGTTCGGACTGTAACCTATCAGAAGAAGATTCTCTAACTTAGAAGAGTTCTTCTGAACCAGCAGATAGATGCTGAGCATCAGAATGTAGAAGCTCAAAACGGAGATAACCAAACCGATAATCATCACCATCGATACCATCATGCGGAGGAAATAGGTAGTTTTCTCAGCATCCAGCTTGTCTGTCTCTACCTCATAACCATTATCATCCAGGTATTTGGTGATGTTCTCGTCTCCCGGGTTTCCTACCTCTACGATGAGACGGTTAGGATCGCTCTTCTGGTTTGGCGCAAATTCCTGGTTGCTCCAGTCCATGAATGCCTGTGGAACAAGGATGGTGTTAAGTCGCGAAGAGAAACCGATAACCTTTCCCTTGAACTGCTCTTTCTTGCCACCAGCCTGAATCTGGATATTGAAATCGATCATGCCCATCAGTCCATCGCTGATTTTAGGGAGCGAATGACTCTGGGCGAAACCGAAGTTATACATATTAATATAGGTACGCGGGAGGATGATTGGTACCTCCTGAGTTCCCGGCGTATATTTCCAGTCCTTGAGCGGCACATCAACAAAACCGTCAGGCACACTCTCGAAGAAGAGTTCGCTGTTCAGAACGTTCACGCCGTTTACACCCATCTGGGCATCTACTTTATATTCAGTAGAGGTGAATTTTCCTATCTTCTTTACAAACTTCTGGTCTCCGATTTCATCGATTTCAGAACCCGAGAAGGTATTGGAACGGCCGCTGATAGTATTTCCCATACCTATCTTCTTGCTCATGATGAGGTAGTCGGCTTTCATGAAACTGTCTTGCTGAGTGAAGACAGGCAGCACGTCTTTATAAAACTGAAAGCCGAAAAGAACGATGAGCATACCGAAGAGATTGGCGAAGGCAAAGCCCGCAAACTGAGGTATGCTGATATGCTGACGCAATAATTTCCAAACGAGATTCATAATCTAAATATATGTTCATAGTTTAAGTCCATGTGTTTACCTATACTGGTTACGATGACGCCAGCCCCCTGCTCCTTCGCTTCGGTCATCATGATATCTGCCATGATGCGCGAATTGTTGTCGTCGAGGTGACTGATAGGCTCATCAGCCAGAATGAAGTCGAAAGGCTGACAGAGCGCACGCATCATTGCCACACGCTGCTGCTGTCCGAACGACATTCTGCCGATTTTGGCATCTACCTTATCAGCAATACCGAGCATATCAAACCATTTAAGAATCTGCTCACGCGTCTTGAATCCGGTTATTTTGTTCTTAATTTCTACATTCTCCAGGGCAGTAAGCTCAGGGAAGAGACGGAGTTCCTGAAAGAGATGGCTGATATGACGCTTGCGCATCTCTACCCAGTCTTTCACCTTATAGTTGGCGGTAACATCATTGTCGAACATCACGCTTCCGCTGTAGTCGTGACGATAGCCGAGCACATAGCTGCAGAAAGTACTCTTTCCGCTGCCACTCTCTGCCTCGATAAGATAAAGATGACCTTTCTCGAAGGTAACATCCTGCTTCCATATCTCCGAATCCAGGTCGTTGCGCTGGGCAAAAACCTGTGGGAGAACGGAATGAAGCTGAATCTTTTCCACTTTTTTTATGTTTAATGTTTAATCTTTTACCTTTAAAGTATAGACCACCGAAGTAAGATTTCCGAAGACTGGGGTGAGCAGACCGGTTACGGTAGAGATGGCATCATCCTTGCCCGAGCCGTCACTACCAGAACTCTTGGCGAGATTGATGACCATTGCCAGTTTCTGACCGACGATGAGTTTCTGAATCTTGGCATCTATCGGATGATTACTTGGTTTCACGGCATATTGCGCCATCAGCTGGTCGCTTCCGCTAAAGAACTGCTTGTCATCCGTCACACCGAAATAGAACGAGGTTTTGCCATCGGTATAAAAGTAAGCATTCTTTCCCCAATTGGCTATCTTCGCACCAGCCGGACATGAAGTTTTCCAATAATCAACATCGCCCAACCACTTGGCATGCGACAGTTTCGCAGCCATCGTCATCTGCATATTGTTATCTGTAAGCGAAGGCATCACGATAGCCATATCCCCATCCACACTACGGATGATATTATCCATGTCGATGGCCTGGTTGATACCCATCAGTAGGGTCTGAAGGCTGCGGTTGCTCTGCATCATCGGCAGGAACTGCTCGCCCTTTACGTTCATGAAGATACCCGCCAGGGCATCAGCAGGCATCGACTTAACGTAGCTGCCTTTAATCGGACGATAGGTTTGAGCCGCCTTCTTCAGAGCCTCATCTATTTCTTTATTAAAGGAGAAGGTTTCTCCCTTCACTTGCAGGATACCGTCTTTCACGTCCATCTCAGCAGCAATCACTACCTGCGAAGGGTCGGTATCTTTAGGAGTACCAAGGGTAAACGGAGCTACGAACTTCTCCGGCAGCGCCTGAGCCTGAGCCACCATAGCCATAGGCGAAGTGATGGTTTCCAGACGTTCAAACATAGGCGATGCGGTAATACCTTCGTCCTCATCAGCCTTCAGATATTTCACCATCTGCTGCTGGAGCTGGGCCTGCGCATCGGCTACAACCGGTCCCATAACGAGGAGTGCCTGATCAGAAAAGCCGACCAGCCACGAATTTTTCAATACAGAAAAATGAAAGCCTTTGCGCTCCTTCACCTCTGTAGCGATATGCTGTTTGGCAAGCGAAGCAAGCCAGTCTTCCACATCGCCCTCATCGCTCACCTTGGCACAAAGTCCGAGGTTGCCATCAGCACTCTCAAAGAGGAATATCTTCTCTGAGATGTCGATGCCACACTTCGATGCATCCTCAACGTGCAGCAGAGACTTGAGCATTCCCGCCTTGTCTTCATCGCTTTTGCCGGATGCCATCTGCTGCATGTCAACAGAGATGAGCGCAGTACTTTTCTTTGGAATGGCATTGAGATAGTCAGTGCCCGAGCATGAGCTCAGCAATCCCAATACGACAGCCAAGCACATGAACATCAAACTCTTATACAATCTTTTCATCACACTAGTAAATATTATAAAGCTCTTGCCAAATGGCACATGTTGACAGCCACCAATCCTGCTGTTTCCGTACGGAGGCGACTGGTGCCAAGCGAAACACTCTCATATCCGTTTTCCAGGGCCAGTCTCACTTCATCGATAGAGAAATCGCCCTCAGGTCCTACCAGCACGGTGATGTCATCGGCACCCTCCTGGGCTGTTCCGGCAGAATCATCAGCTGGGCATGACTTGGAAATCTCGGCAAAAAAGTCTTTCTTTTCTATCTCCTCATAACAATGGCAGATAAACTTTCTGCCATTGCGTGGAACCGTAATAAAATCTTTAAAGTTCTGCAGTTCGTTGACCACAGGTTTCCAAGCCTTGTGGCTCTGCTTGACGGCAGAAACCACAATCTTGTCTATGCGGTCTATGCGGATTACCTTGCGTTCAGAGAACTTACAGTTGAGGAAAGAGATTTCATCGAAGCCGATTTCCGTAGCCTTCTCTGCCATCCATTCAATGCGGTCCATCATCTTTGTCGGGGCGATGGCCAGGTGAATGTGTCCGCGCCAGGCAGGCTGCTGCGGCATAACCTCCTTCACCTCATAGATGCACCGTTTGTTGGTAGCCAGCGAAACTTCTGCACGGTAGAACACCCCCTTGCCATCCATCAGGAACAATTCGTCCCCCGCCTGGATACGCAAAACCCTGAGTGCATGAGTAGCCTCTTCCTGAGGCAGTTCTGTCTGTGTAGCCGCATCTGGCACATAGAAAAATCTAACTTCTTTCATTTCCTCTTATTGTTACTTTTTCTTCTTAATTTTCTGTTATTCCGTAAGAATATTCTTTAATTATTCACTTTTTTTGCCTTTGCGGTGCTCTATCTCATCGCGAATGGCTGAGGCTGTTTCGTAATCTTCTTCATTAATGGCACAATCCAATGCTTTTTCGAGCATCTGGTCTGGCAAAGCCGAAATAGGTACCGCACAAGAAGTCGAACTCATATCATTTTTATTAAAAGGAGTAGAAATTTCCTTTATAACCAGCTCTGTTGTATACATTTCTATATCCGCAGCCACAGACAGCAACACAGCCTGGTCAGTCTTGATGCTCATACGTTCATTTGTGATTTTATTCACAAGAGTAGCATATACTCCCCTCTCTGGCGTAGCATCGAATTCGAGATAGAAATCGTCTACATTGAGCCTGTCAAATAGTGTCCAAAGTACAGAGATCACATCATTTTTAAAATCAGAAGTTTTCGAATTACATGCCTTCAGCTGCTCTGCTACATATTCATTAGTCATAATAGACAAAGCTCTTTTTTCGGATTCGTCTACCAAACTAATAATACATGTCCCGGAAGCTTCCGGAATGCCAAAGCAGGCAGCGAGTTTAAGTTTGTACAACATCATTATGTACCCTTTCTTTATTTAAATTTATTTATATTCTTACGTAACATTCTGTTTTTACTCTCGCGTTGAGTATGACCTTTTTCTTCCTTATTTCTGTTCTTTCTTCGGACGGAAGAGGACAGCAAAGGCTACAGCTACCACGAGCGCATAACCGGCAAAGATGAACCAGCAGGTTTTCCAGTCACCCATCAGGTAGCCATCATCTGTCCAGTGGCAGTAATGGTTGATGACCATACCTGCGAGAATGGTTCCGATAGATGCTCCCAGACCATTGGTCATCAGCATGAACAGACCTTGAGCCGATGCTCTTACCTTCACATCACATTTCTGGTCTACAAACAGACCACCCGACACATTGAAGAAGTCGAAGGCTACACCGTAAACGACGCATGAGAGGATGAAGAAGGTAACACCTGGGAATGCAGGATTGCCCAATCCGAAGAAACCGAATCGCAAAACCCATGCCATCATGGCGATGAGCATCACAACCTTGATGCCATAACGCTTCAGGAAGAACGGAATGAGAAGGATGCAGAGCGCCTCGGCCACCTGAGAGATGGATACCAGGAGCGTAGCATTGTTAGCTGCAAAAGTATCGAGCATCGCAGGATCGCCCTTGAAACTGGTAATGAACGGAGTGGCATAGCCATTGGTTACCTGCAGACTCATACCGAGCATGCAAGAGAAGATGAAGAACATCGCCATCTCACGGCTCTTGAAGAGTTTAAAGGCATCGAAACCCCATGTCTCTACCCAGCTCTTTGTCTCTTTCTTCACGATAGGACAGGCTGGCAATGAGAAGCAATAGAGGAAGAGAAGAATGCTGAGCACACCCGATACCAGGAACTGATAATGGGTATACTGGAACTTATGGGCGTTCTCGCTCAACAGGAACGAGAATGAACCGTTGTCCCAGGTAGCACAGTTCACAATCCACATCGTGAGGATAAAGCCCACGGTTCCGAACACACGGATTGGCGGAAAAGCCTTCACGGTGTCGAGCCCGTTACTCTTCAATATACTGAATGCCGAAGTATTTGACAATGCCAATGTAGGCATATAGAAAGCCACGCTGAAGGTGTAAACGGCAATAAACATTACCTCATTAGGAGTCTGACTAGCCTGTCCCATACCGAACAGACCTATCATGGCTGCTCCTGCCAAAAGGTGACAATAGCCCAAAAGACGTTGCGGCTGGATATACTTATCTGCCACAATACCCATCAATGTAGGCATAAAAATAGATACGATTCCCTGGATGGTATAGAACCAGGAAATCTCGGCACCCATCCCAGCCTTGCCGAGATAGTTGCCCATAGACGTAAGATAAGCTCCCCAAACTGCAAACTCCAGGAAGTTCATCACTGCTAGGCGTACTTTCAGATTCATAGTTTAATGTCTTTTTATTATAAAATATTAGCTGCAAAGATACAAATTTTCGGGTAAAAAGCACACGATTTTGAAGATTATCCGCATGAAAGCTAGCATATTTAACAAATTATGTGTATTTTTGCAGCCGATTTCAACAGATATAAGAGAAAAATAATATAGAAGCAACTGATATGTTAGTAAAATTTTTCCTCACGTGCAATAAAATCGGGGCTTTCACGCTAGGTGGAGGCTACGCCATGATACCGATCATGGAACAGGAATTTGTAGACAAGAACAAGTGGATGAACAAACAGGAGTTCATGGATATCATGGTAGTGGCTCAGACCACTCCGGGCATATTCGCCATCGACATGGCGAGTCATATCGGCTATAAGCTGAAGGGAGTCTGGGGAGGCATTGTGGGTGCCATTGGCATAGCCCTGCCTTCTATCATCGCCATTCTCATCATCGCCATGTTCTTCCAGCATTTCAAGGACAATTATTGGGTGGGTAAGTTCTTTATGGGTGTGCGCCCTGCCGTAGTAGCGCTCATTGCTGCGCCTTGCTTCAAGATGGCAAAGACGGCAAACATCAACCGCTATAACATCTGGATTCCCGTGGTTTGCTGTCTGCTGATTGCAGCTTTCGGTATCTCCCCTATCTACATCATCATCGCAGCCGGTGTGCTGGGATGGCTCTATGGAAAGGTAAAAAGGTAAAAAAGTAAAAATATAGAGATTATGCTATTTCTAAAGTTATTTCTGATATTTACCAAGATTGGTACATTTAATTTTGGTGGCGGATATGCGATGCTTTCGCTCATCCACAACGAGACGGTAGTGAAGAACCATTGGCTTACCAATGCTGAGTTTACGGATATTGTGGCTATCAGCCAGTCTACACCGGGACCTATCGGCATCAACTGTGCCACCTACGTAGGTTATACCGCCTGCCTTCACGACGGCTATCCTACCTGGGCAGCCTGTCTGGGTTCGGTATTGGCTTCGCTCTCCATCATGTGGCTGCCTTTCATCATCATGATTCTCATCAGCCGCTATCTGATTACGCACAAGGATTCTAAAATCGTAAAGGATATCTTTGCGGGACTCCGCCCTGCCATCATCGGACTGATAGCTGCTGCCGCCGTTCTCCTGATGAATAAAGAGAACTTCGGATCACCAACCGACAATCCGTTTGTCTTCGGAGCAAGCATCGTGCTGTTTCTGGCTGCTTTCTACTTCACAAAATTCAGAAAGACCAACCCTATCCTGCTGCTTTTCATCTGCGGTATCATCGGAATGGTTATCTTCTAAACATCGCCCTGCGGTCTGAACCAACGGCCTCCAGCCGATGAGAAAGACAAGGGGCTGATGCCTTCAGATAGGGACAAAAAAAAAAATTGATTGTCTCACGACAACCAATCTTTTATTAACCTTAATAATCTAATACCATGAAAAACACGATGCAAAGGTACAAATAATCTTGTAACCTGCAATAGTTTATACCTAAAAACTTCAGGAATTTAACTCTCCTTAAAAGTTCTACCATCCCAATTAAATTTTCTTTGCACTTTTATTGCATTTACAGCCTTCTTATCGTCAGCAGGCAGGAAAGGTAAAGCCAAGCGCACTACGAGGCTGTTTTCATGTTGCAGGAGCAGAGCACTCACGATTTTGAGTTCAATTTTCCCCTTGAGTTCATCAAACTTAGCCTCGCTCATCGTATCGGGTTTGGCAACAAGTCCGGAAGCCAGTTGCTGCAAAGATTTCCCATCGAAAATCCTGCTGGCATCCTGCTCCTGCCAATCCTGATTAAAGAGATAGAGTTCGCTCTCCTTCTCTACTCCGGCAAAAGTCTTCACCACGCAAAGCAGCGAATCGCCGTTAGCCGATGGCAGTTTCTTCATCTGCAAAGTAACGCTCTTACTCGTTCTCAACTGGGCGAAATCAGCAGTCAGCGTATCCATCACACTCATTTCGCCTAACAGATTCTTCACTTCTGCCTTCACTCCCATCTCCTGCAGCTCAGTAAATTCCAGCCGCAGGTTGTGGTTAAGATAAGGCACAACAGAATCGGGCATCGAAACCAGCAAGTCCTTCATCGACTTAGCTTCCATGCCCAAGCTTGCCATCATCAGGCAAGCGCATAATATATATTTTATCTTCTTCATCACTACAATTCCTTAGACCACTTCTTTCCCCAAGGAGTAAAGAGCCATATCAAAAATGCCGTAGCCGGAACTAAGCATATTGCAAAAGTTAAAGCCAATGTATTCATACTCTTAACGTTTAGAAATTACATAACCAATAATTGATAAGACTGCAGACAACACTACGCCCAACAAAATGGCACTTATGGTACCGCTTTCATTAGTCTCAACTATACCAAATAATGCAGCCAACCCACCTAAAACCATAATAGTATAGGTGGATTTACTCATATCAAAGAAATACTTTACTACAGTTTCTTTGGTAAATTTTTCCTTTTCTCTATCTTCTCTTGCAGTCATATTTCTCTATTTTCCGACAAAATTACGGAAAATAAATGTAACTTGCAAATGATTTGCTCATTTTCTTTCGAAATTTAACCTAAAAAAGACGAAAAAGAGGAAAGCGCTTCATTACGAAACACTTTCCTCTAATTATCTAATCATTAATCGTACAATCTTCTTTCAGAAGAGAATTACTCCTCTACAGCAGCCTGCGCCGCAGCAAGTCTGGCGATTGGCACGCGGAATGGAGAGCATGAAGCATAGTTCATACCGACCTTAGCACAGAACTTAACAGATGATGGCTCACCACCATGCTCACCGCAGATACCTGTGCGCAGGTTAGGACGGGTAGCACGACCATTCTCTACTGCCATCTTGATGAGCTGACCAACACCCTCCTGGTCGAGAACCTGGAATGGGTCAACCTTCAAGATCTTCTTCTCCATGTATGCAGGGAGGAAGGAAGCGATGTCATCACGAGAGTAACCGAAGGTCATCTGTGTCAAGTCGTTAGTACCGAATGAGAAGTACTGAGCCTCTTCTGCAATCTGACCTGCTGTAAGGGCAGCACGAGGAATCTCAATCATGGTACCAATCTCAAATTCTACCTCTATGCCGTACTCAGCGAATACTTCCTTAGAAGTAGCGAGGATGATAGCCTTCTGCTGCTTGAGCTCCTGAACGGTACCGATGAGCGGAACCATGATTTCAGGACATGGGTTGTAACCTTCCTTCTTCAACTCGCAAGCTGCACCGAGGATGGCACGGGTCTGCATAGCTGTAATCTCTGGGAATGTGATACCAAGACGGCAACCGCGATGACCGAGCATTGGGTTGTTCTCTGCCAGAGAGTTTACACGCTTCTTGATTTCCTCTACACTTACACCCATCTCCTTAGCCATGGTCTGCTGACCAGCCAAATCGTGAGGTACGAACTCGTGGAGAGGTGGGTCGAGCAAGCGGATGTTCACGTGGCAGCCATCCATTGCCTTGAGAATGCCGTAGAAGTCTGCCTTCTGATATGGGAGGAGCTTGGCAAGTGCCTTCTCACGACCCTCAACAGAGTCTGCCAGAATCATCTCACGCATAGCTACAATCTTCTGATCATCGAAGAACATGTGCTCAGTACGTGTCAGACCGATACCCTTGGCACCGAATGCACGGGCTACCTCAGCATCGTGTGGAGTATC